>Ga0153982_1000253_pt1 | contig 15080 bp, 12 predicted proteins | sample TSGA066MetaG_FD_104743 | JGI IMG/M metagenome (GOLD analysis project Ga0153982, IMG submission 104743) | Attine ant fungus gardens microbial communities from Georgia, USA - TSGA066 MetaG | ecosystem: Host-associated > Fungi > Mycelium > Unclassified | place: USA: Georgia, Alexander Wildlife...
ATTAGACCTCAGACTTAACAACATCTTTTGTCATTGTCTAAACTTTGCTTTTTTGAACTTCTCAAGTATCAAATCATCAATCACAAATTAGTAAGTGACCTTTTGTGATAAGAACAATGAATTCTATCTCAACAGTTGACAATAACACTAATATCTGCTTCTTAGAATCTCATAAAATTGTCTCTCTATTCAACAATGAAAACCTGAAATTGACTTCTTGTCCATACAGTTTTCTTTCCAATCTGAATTAACATAAACTATTGGCAAAGTATTATTTGAGTTGTTGGCCTAAAACTCAAGTCCATAGTGACATGTTCCACAGAGATACTGGAAAACATGTTTGACAGCCTGTATGTAAGTTCTTTGTTGAATATAAGACGAGAAGCACAAAAATGGGGAAAAACTTGTTGTAAATGTGCAATATTCTTCATTACTATCTCCACTATTTATACTACATAAAATAATAAGAAATGAAACAATAAGATGTGACTATTTTTAGTATAGCATTTGATATTCCAATATTCTTCTAGAACAAGTAACATAATATGAGAGTACTTCAACTAAATATACTATGTTAGGATGAGTACATATCATTAGTTATATCAGAGATCCAATGCATCTTTGATAATCTGTGATGTCAACCTCAGCTTTTATTAACATTGGAAGCTATAAGTTGGCTGCCATTGGAGTCTTTGTTAGTTTGTATTCTGCTATGCTATACCACTCTAGTATGGTCTTAATGTACTGTTCCTGAGAAATTGTAAGCTTTCTTTTGCCCTTGTCTATGTCTGTTAGCAACTAACTGCAGATCCTAGTCTACAGTTTAGACCAGGGAGCTCTTTAGGGTTAGAAGAGAACTCAAGATTTAGCTACACTATGTATACAATCTATACTATTTGTCCTCATTTATTATACAAGTCTATCTTTTTTACCAGTTTGACTCTGGCTTCTTCTTGGTCATGGTTAAGGCAACTTATAACAATGTTCATTCTCTCAATTTTCATTTGCAATATCCACTTTGCTTTTTCCAAGTCTTTTATCTTAAAGTGCTTACTCAGTTCTCCTTTTATAGCTTTGATGTCATCAATCCTCCCAGAAAAGTAGAAAATCATTAACATAGATAGCAATCACAAAAAGCTTCCTATTAATGATCTTGATAAAGACTTTATAGTTTATATTGCTCCTTTTGACACCTAGCTCCTCTAGTTGTTCCTTTAACTTTAGGTACCATTCTCTAGATGCCTGTTTTAAAACCATAGAGTGCCTTGTGTAATAACCATATATGTGTAATGATCAACCTCATTGTCTCCAGGTGTTCTACACATGGACTGCTTCTTTGTTTTATATTACTTCATATATCTAATAGCTTAGTCAGTGCTTTACTAGTGGGGCATGTTCTTTACTCAGCAGACCTCATGTTTGCCACATGTATTCCTCATTTCTACCTCATGATACATAGGTATATATATAGTAGATACTCTTTTGTATTCCTTACACTTTACCAATTGTATCATTCCCTTCTTTCCTTAACTCTTATATCATCCTCAAGTCTTTACTTGAGTATTGCAACCTAAGTTACTCCTTAAGGTCATAACAATATGTCTATCCTTTGTATCACAAATGGTCACTTACTTATTTGTGATTGTGCTTTGATACTTGCAAAGGTTCAAAAATGTAAAGTTTAAACAGTGACAAAAACAGTTGTTAAGTCTGAGGTCTAATCCTTAGACTATAAGTCCTTATATATAGGATGATGATAGTTTGTATACTAGAACAGGCCATCATATGCTACTACCTATTGTTCTATATATGGTAGTGTCTTTGTGATTAAAAATGTGAGAGCTTAACCATATAGAGGCTGTCCTTTTTTCTAAAAAGAGACAGATGATTATCTATGAGTAATTAATTAATATCTATGTGCGAATATTGAGGACTTCATATTTTCATTAATATTAATTGCCTTAAGATTGTTTTAGGCTTATTCTGAGCATTATAAAAAGGGCTTTTATTGACCCTGGAAGAAAAGCATATATTGTGGCAGTTTTTGAGATATTGGTAATTTAATATGTGGTACCATAATGGTTACCTACTGATTTGCCTAATATCTTAGCCAATATCAATTGCCTTGAGACATAGTTAGTATCAATTGAAAGGTCTTTTTAAGGGCTTTTTAGAACAATTAAGACTATAAAAAGCATTAAAGAATTAGTAGAGATAGGTCTAAATGAAGTTTATGATACTTTACCTCAGCTTTAGGTGGTACTCTTATGAAAATCTTATTCTCAAGGTATAAAACTTTAGCCAAGATGACTTAAATCCACTCCAAGTCCAAGTTGATAAGAAGAACTCAATAGAGTTTTTGTTATTTTCTATACACTACTTATACAACTACTACATGGTCTGTGTGTTATTATCCCACACTCCTCATATGACTTGATTATGTGATGTGACTTGTTATGTGACATGTCACAAGTGTCACTTGGTTATATCACATAACAAGTCACATGATAGGTATGGGAAAGTAGTACACAGACCATGTAGTAGTTGAATAAGTAATGTATAGAAAATAACAGAAACTCTATTGAGTTCTCCTTGTCAACTTGGACTTGGAGGGTGATTAAGTTATCTAGGCTAAGTCACTACATAAGGTTCCCATTTAGAAAAGCAGGTTTGATATTTATTTAGTGAATATGCCAGTAGTAATGATTAGCCAATGCAAGAAGTATTCGAAGTGTCTAGTGACATATGATTAGTACAAAGGTTTTATTAAAGTCTACCCCAAGAATTTGCAAGAATCCTTGGACAATAAGCTATATCTTGTAGTGCTTGATTTGCCCATTCTCATTAAGTTTTTGTCATGACTTGGCAAAATGGCTAAGTTATTATTTATATTTCTTTTCTTTTTCTTTTCTTTTCTTATTTGGACTTACTATATAAGAAAGTACAGAAAAATATTATATGATAAAGTCACATGTCAGGTGGTGATGTCATATGATCACATCACATGATGACTGTGGGAAAGTAGTACACAGACTATGTAGTAGTTGTATAAGTAGTGTAGTGACTTAGCCTAAGACAACTTAATTATCCTCTAAGTCTGAGTTGACAAAAACTCAATAAAGTTCTTATCTATTTCCTATATACTACTTATACAACTACCACATGGCCTGCTGTCATGCTGTACAAATCTTTAGACAAAATAAGTGACATTTTGCACTCTAATAGCCAGAATAACTGGCTCAAGAGAAGAGCTTAGCCCCCCTAGAGATATTCCCTAGATGCCCAGTCATGGACTTAAGTACCTAGCTTGAGTAGCAGAGTAGTGGCTGTGACCACCACTACATACACCTCATAGGCACTTGCCCAGGTGCTCTGTATCGGATTTTCAATGGATTTCTCTTCTAGAAGTGCTCTCAGGGATGGGAGCAAACTTAGTAGAATTAGCGCTACCCGAGTGATGTTATATCTCAGCCACTAGCAGTCCCATTTACAGAAGAGTTATGATCAGATCCGAGCCATCACCACTGATGGCTAATTATAGTAAGATCAAGAGAGTTGAAATCTCGTAAAGTCATATTGTAACGGCAGTAGAAGAACACTGGAGAACAGGGACATAGAAGAAATGTAACAAGGACTAAGGAGGATAGGGAGAGAGGTCGAGAGAGATGGTTTGAGGAAGACGATGCAACCAAGATTGAGATGGTATATAACCACCACTTCTCTCCACAGCCCGTCAATAGGCTCGAGAGTTATCCATCATGTGGAGGGGAATTTCAGGAGTAGGACTAGGAGACTGGAAAGCAATCACCTAGTGTTCGGGAAGGTGCTGTCTCATCATTGCGGCCTTACTATGTTTGGGAATTCAGAGGATTTCTTTGTTCTAATTTCTTTATTGTCTCGCTTACTTTGTAATCCTAATAAAATACTCTAGGGCACAGAAGGGAACTCAAGCATCATACCCCCACCATCACTCCTCTCTGTTGCTTTAGAGCTTAATGGCTATTTTGAGTGACTAAGTTTCCTGCTTTCTAAGTGTTCTACTTTACTTTCTAAACATCTACCAAACCTCTCCCTCAATGGGAATTCAAGCCCCAATGGACTTGGGCATTCACTTACACTAGGAGTTAATAACTTGCTATGTGTCATTGGAGTCGGCTTCTAGTTGTATGGTCAGCTAAAGGAGAGCTCACATGACGGTATGGGAGTTTTAGGTAGTTCTGTTGTATTGATAGCAAGCCAGACTACTAGACTAGGTAAGGGCAGTAGTGTCACAATGCGAGACGAATGTGTGTCTTAGAGATCCTATTCTGGTAAGATCTACCTTAAGTGGATTCTTAAGCTTTTTTATTATTCTTTCTTTCGGTTATTTGAGTTCCTCTTTTTTATCCTACCCTTTGTTTAAGCTCTCTTTCATATTTGATTATCTTCCCAGTGCCTACTTGTTTAGTGCACAACTGTGAAACATCTCAGAGATCATTATATTTTCATTTATTATCACCCTTGTCTCAAGATCAAATTCTCTTTGATCCCCATCACCACGTACTATTTTCCTATACTTATCATGTGACATTGTTACATGACCTGACCCTGTGACATCCTGGTATGTGACTGTGATATGTGACATTTATTATGTAATACTTTCCTATACTTCTTCCTTGTGTAGTAAGTCCAAAAGAAAAATAAAATAAAATAAAATATAAATAATGACTTAGCTGTTTTGCCAAGTCATGACAAGTAGTGTACAAAATCTAATGGGAATTCCATCAAGTTCTCCTTGTCAACTTGGATAAGGAGTAGAATTAAGTACTCACTACTAAGTCTTACAGTTTTGTTTTGAAAACCCATTTATACCTTACCACCTTGTATTCTGCAGGTCTAGGAATGGTACTGAATATATTCTGCCTAACAAACTCTTCTAACTTCTCAGTGTCATGCTGGACAGCCATTTAGGCAATATAAGTGACTTTTTTTATTATAATAACTATAATAATCAGCTCAAGAGACAAATCTGACTCTCCAGAGATAACCACTGGAAGCCTAGTCATGGACTTGTGTACACCACTCAAGTAATAGAATAGTAACTATGACTACCACTATACAGATCTCATAGAATTGTCCAGACAGTTTCATAATAGATATATAACCAGAACTCCTTTTAGAGTGCTCTTGAGAGCAGAAAGAACCTTAGGAAGATTACTTCCAAAAGAATGATGTCATGTCTTGGCAGCTGTCACCCTTGTTAAAAATACTGAGGTTATCATCAAGATCAGAGCTATTACTCCTAATAGCTAAATATAACCAGAATTAGCAAAACAAGCTCTCTCAAGAGGTATATTGCAAACATAATGGAAGGAGACTGAGGCTGACTGAAGATAGAATGAGGTATAAAAAGAGTATAAAAAGTGATAGGGAACTTAGAAGAAAAGGTAGAGGAGAGAATTGATGAAGACAATATGCTCAAGAGCAAACTTACTTAAGATCAACATCTCTCTTTATTATTTATCAAGAGACTCAAGAGCTATATACTATTCAGGAAAGAGCCCCAGGAGTAGGATTAGAGGAGTAGGAAGTTATAGCCAAGTAATAGGAAGATATCATGACTTGGCAAAATGACTAAGTTATTATTTATATTTCTTTTCATTTTATTTTCTTTTGGACTTACTATACAAGGAAAAGTGCAAGAAAGTGTCATATGACAAATGTCACATGTCACAGTCACATATCAGAATGTCACAGGCTCATGTCACATGATGAGTATGGAAAAATAGTATACAGACCATGTAGTAGTTGTATAAGTAATATACAAGAAATAAATAAGGACTCTATTGAGTTCTTCTTGTCAACTTGGACTTGGAGTAGGTTTAAGTTGTCTTGGCTAGAGCCTTATACTAGAACTCAATTGAGCACCATCCACCTTTACCTTAGATCTTGCTTACTCTCACTCTTACAATTCCATTGACCCTTGACTAGTAATCATCACAATCACTAGTCACCTCTATATATAGCCAGGCCCTTAGCTTAAGGGGACTTGTCAATCAGGATTGATAGTAGAGATATAGCACCAAGCCTGGGCATTATCACTGAGACCTGACCTCATAAATAGGTGATGTCAAATAGAATACTTATACTGTTTCTATATATGAACTTTGTGCTATAGGTGCCCTTGTCACTTGTCTATGCAGAGGATTGACAGTTACTTCTTAGAAAGCTGTCTAGAGTAGGGATCTCCTCTGTGGAGTAATCATCTAACCATATTACTAGGATAGTAGCTAGTAGAGTAGTAGGTGTATGGTTGGATAAAGATTTTGCACCCCAACAGATGTAATTGTACTTAGTGAGATCAAAAAACCACTATATTCATACACTGAGATATCAACACAATATCTCAATCACAATATAACCAACTATTGAGCAACTTGCTCAGAGAAAAGTGAGCCCTTGCTTTGTTAAGAGCATAGCTAGAAGAAAAAAGAGAAAGAGAATACTGGGGGTATAAAAAGTTTAGACACCTGGTCCAAAATTGCAGGAATAAGAAGTAAGAGAGAAAGGGGCAATTAATTCCCCAGAGTAAGTTTAAGGTGCTATCAAGCAAGGTAATGAGGAGTAGTGAAGGAGAGAAGTCCATTAGGTACCAAGAAACAAAAGAAAAGGAAGAAGTAAGATGTTTTTGATGTTGGAGAACAGGGCACAATGTTATCACTAAGTCTTGACAACTCAAGGACCACTCAAGGTGAGTGTTTAGGAAGAACTCGATGGAGTTCTCTGTTGGATTTGACTACCTACTTATACTACTTTACAAGTGGCTGTGCTTTACTGTTACACAATCACATGTCCTTCCAGAATATTCTATGATCACATGACCTTGTCACATGATATGATTACCTGAATTCCCATGCTATTTGTATCTTGACCCCATTGTATAACTTGATGTTAGAGATCAGATGTTTGAATGCATGGGAAACTCTTTCCTCTCTGGGGCTCTCATAACACACAAGAAGTGGGAGTACCTGAATATTAAAGTAAAGAAGAGAAAGCAGAAAGAGTAGGTAGCATGTGTGGTAAGACTACAAAAGACACAACAAAAGAAAAAGTAGGTGCACTCCATATAGAGAAAAGCACAGGAGTACAGTAGTGGAAGAGAGAGAATGAAGTACAAAGTAGGAAGTAGTGACCTTTGTGGAGTGTAGAGAGTGCTAGTACAAAGGCACTAAAATAGAAGAAAATTGAGGACAATGATTTGTCTCTAGGAAACAATTAAAGAATGTGTGGTGTACAATGTGTCTAGGAGTATGGGAGTAGAGAAATGAGGAAGGGGAAAAGAGAAAAGGAAGTAAATTTGAGTGTACCAAATGTAGAAGAAAAGATATAATAGTAGGAAAGAAAGTGTCAGAGGAAGAAAAGAGAAAAATCTTGTGCCTAGAGTACAAGATAGGAGAAAAGAAGCCATAGTAGAATTAGGGTATGGCAGTGCAGCCTAGAGAAGCATAGGCACAGCAGAGTGGTGCACAGACAAGTGCTCTGAGAAGTACAGCATAAGAGGAGGATGAGCAAAGAAAAATAAGGAGGACATTCAAAATGCTAAGAGAAATGTGGCTAAATATTGGGGTAAAAAAGACAGATATGCATAAAGGTATAACAGTGAAAGCACTCTTGGACAGTGACATAACAGGGATGTTTATGGACAGGAAAATAGCAGCAAAGTATGGGTTCAAGCTGCAAAAGTTAGAAAGACCAGTAGTAGTCAGGAATGTGGATGAGACAAATAACAGCACAGGGGCAATAACCCATCAAGTGGAAGTAAACATGTATTACAAAAATCATATAGAAAGGATAAGGATGAATGTATACAATCTGGAAAAGACAGATGTGATCTTGGAAATGCTATGGTTGCAAGTCTATAACCTGGAAATAAATTGGGAAATGGGAGAGGTCAAAATAATGAGATACCTACCACTATATAGGAGAAAAATAGAGAAAAGAGAGGACAAAAGGGCAAAGAAAAGAAAAAGAGTAGCAACACCAGAGGAAGAGAAAATCATCAAGTGGGTAGTAGACAATAAAGAAGACTAGGGGAGAGAAGAAAAAGTAGAAGCAGACCACAGGAAAGTAGTCCCTAGGAAATTGCTGAAGTAGAGAAAAGTATTTGGAAAGGTGGAGTCAGAGAGAATGCTAGCAAGGAAAATTTAGGATCATGCTATAAATCTCAAGAAGACATTTAAACTACAAAAAGGAAAAATTTACCCTTTGTCCAAAAATGAGAGGGAGGAAGTTCAGAACTTTGTAAATGATCAGCTAAGAAAGATATTAAACTATCAAAATCTCCTTAAATATCACTAGTATTCTTTGTAAGCAAGAAAAAGAATAGTTATAGACTATTGTAGTCTAAATGAGCAAACTATAAAGAACAACTACCTGTTGCCATTAATAATAGACTTGATTAACAACATAGTGTGCAAGAAAGTATTCACAAAGATAGACTTCTGGTAGGGCTTTAACAATGTAAGGATAAAGAAAGGGAATAAGTAGAAGAGAGCATTCACAATGCATGTGAGCTCCTTTAAACCAATAGTCATGTTCTTTGAAATGAAAAATTTGCTAGTTATATTAAGACTCTAAACCTCAAAGTAGAATATAAGTTCCACTTGAAGCTTATGGCAACACTTGATATCTTCATGCTTCTCAACAAAGGATCTAGTTAAGGTTTTCAGTGAAGTTATATTGTGAGTGAGAGTATCGAGACTTTTAGTCATACTCTATACTGTAGTCCAAAGACTTAAGAGAATATGAGGTTGCAAGAGTAAGAGTTTTTACACAAGAACCACAAAAAGAGAAAACTTGCTGTTCTCATCCTTTTTGAACTATATTTATACTATCTAGAACTGTGACTACTGTTACTACTAGTATGACTAGAGGTGACAAGTTGAGTCAGTACTCTAAATAGATAAGTCCAATGATTCTCCTTTTAGTACTATCCTATTTGTGTCCAGATCACTATCCAAGAATTATCTGAGAATTATCTAAGAGTCCAGTGTCTCTGTCTTTGTCCAATCCAGAACTCATGCTTATGCAAAAGCTATAAATAGCTTTTACTGTTATCTTTCTCTCTTTCTTTCATAGCAATGTTATTGTCCATCAACTCTTATAGTAGCCACTCATTATCATTCTATGGTTGGTAATAGTCATAGTCCTATCCTATGTTTGTAACAGGTTACCTTCTAGGCAATAATGAATGAAATTCTAAGGGATTTGATAAACAAAGGAAAAGTGGTTGCATTTGTGAATAATATATTGGTGGGAACAAAAACCAAGGAAGAGCATGATAAAATTGTAGAGGAAATACTGAGAAGATTAGAAGAAAACAACTTGTATGTCAAGCCAGAAAAATGTGTGTAGAAAGTGAGAAAGATTGGATTTCTAGGGGTTGTCATAGGACCTAATGGAATAGAGATGGAAAAAGAGAAAGTAGATGGAGTACTCAGTTGGCCAGAGCCAAAGAATGTGAAAGATGTTAGGAAATTTTTGGACCTCACAAACTATTATAAGAGGTTTATTAACAACTTTGCTTGAGTAGCTAGGCCAATGAATACATTGATGAGGAAGGATGTGAAGTGACAGTGGGGATAGAAGTAGCAGTGAGCATTTAATGAGCTCAAAGGAATTTTCATAACAAAGCCAGTACTAACAGCTCCAGACCTAGATAAAGAGTTTAGAGTAGAGGTAGATATCTTGAATTATACTACCAGAGGAGTACTGTCAATAAAGTACTCTGACAGTTTGTAAAGACCAGTAGCTTTCATCTCAAAATCTCTAAGTGACACTGAAAGGAACTATGAAATACACAATAAAGAGATATTGGCCATTGTTAGATATTTAGAGATGTGGAGGTACTTTTTGCAAGGAGCAACAATTAAATTTGAGATCTGGACAGATCACAAAAATCTTGAATACTTTATGAAGACACAAAAGTTGAATAGGAGACAAGCTAAATAGGCCTTATACCTATCTAAGTTTGACTTTATGCTAAAGCATGTTCCAGAAAGTAAGATAGGAAAAGCAGATAGCCTAAGTAATAGACCAGACTGGAAAATAGAAGTACAAAGAGATAATAAGAATAAGACATTAGTAAAGCAAGAATAGCTAGAAGTGAGGAGAACAGAGACAGTGGAGATAATTGTAGAAGAAGTAGATCTACTTGAAAAAGTCAGACAGTTCAAAGTGAAAGATAATGAAGTAGTAAAATCAGTAAAAGAGATGAAGCAAGCAGAGGTTAAAATATTGAGAGATGAAGAGTGGTGAGAAATAAATGGCATAATGTATAAGGAAGGGAAAGTGTATGTACCAAAAGACAATAAACTATGTCACAAACTTCATTTGGCCATATCTCCATCAAATCTTTAACAATTCTCACAGTCTTAACAAATACAGAAAGCCCTTAAAAAACCTTTTAATCAATACCAGTCACATCTCAAGGCAATTAATATTGGCTAAGATATCAGGCAGATCAACAGGTAACTACTATGGTACCATTTATTAAATTGCCAATATCTTAAAAACTGCCACAATCAATGCTTTGGTTCTAGGCTTAATAAAAGCCCTCTTTATAACTCTCAGAATGAGCCTAAAACAACCTTAAGGTAATTAATATTAGTGGAGATATGAAGTCCTCAATGTTTGTACATAGACATTAATTAATTACCTATAGATAGTCATCTGCCTTTAATTAGAACAAAGAACAACCTCCATATAGTTAAGTTATTGCATTTTAGAGTACAAAGGCACTACCATATGTAGAACAATAGGTAATAGCATGTGATAGCCTATTCTAGTGTACAGACCATTACTTTCCTATATATAAGGACTCCTTGTCTGAGGGTTAGACCTCAGACTTAACAACATCTTTTGTCACCATCTAAGCTTTGCTTCTAAGACCCTTTGAGCTCTAGAATCTATAATCACAAATAAGTAAGTGACCATTTGTGATAGAAATAGACTGTCTTACAAAGTCCACAAATGAGTATAACAATTCAAATTCCTTAGTATCTCGTATTGAAGAAAAAACACTCTAGAAAGAGGAGTCAGACACTGTCTCTCTTGGCTCCTTATCCTTAGGGGAATCTGAGTATAAAACAGATACTTTCCCTATAACCCTGGATAATATGAGTATAGACAATGCCTTTTTTGCTGATAATAGCATTAGGAGCATTGCCTTATACTCTGAGTGCAAGCTCACTGATGAAACACCTGCAGTTTTAATCCACTTAACTTTGGCTTTGAGATATAGTAGTATATTCTGTAATACTATTCATATCTTACCAAATGCACAAATAAATGTATGCAAGCATGGACTCACAAACTCTTTATGTCAGTCTTACAAGGGAAAACATAAACCTACTACTATAATCCCCTTCTGAATCTTAGATTTAGGAGCCTCATCATACTTTATAAGAGAAATGAGTGATTTTGAAAGTTTTGAGATACTACATATTCTATCTCTAATACAAATAGCTAATAGATCTATGTACATCACAGGAAAAGGAGCTATCACTCTAAGGTACTTTAATATGCAAAAGAATATGGTAGAAATCACAATAAATAATGTATTCTTCTACAATGACCTAATATGTCAGCTATTATCTTTGGGAGCCTTTCTGCAAAATGGATTTATCATCTCAGGAATAAGAGACCTTGTAACAATTAAAACTCGTGAAAGTATAGACTTCATGATTTTCCAACCAAAAATGTCAAATGATACTATATATATGCTGTAGATACTGGACTGGCTATTCTAGCATTGAAATATATACCCTGTAATGATGGTAGATTTTGAGACTATATATTGCTACTTTGGTCACCCTTCTAGAGAAGTACTAAAGCTCATAAGGAAACATACTGAAAACTTTCCAGAGATAAACATATCTTCTGATGACCCTACTTGCACAGGTTGTATACAAGAGAAGATGTTAAACCAATACTTTCCTGCATCTACTCATTGTGCTCTTTGTCCTTTCTAGTTAATCCACTCTGATCTCAAATCTTTCCCCACTAAAAGTTACTATTGGCAAAAATACCTAATAATATTCTATAATGATTATATCTCATATGCATAGATCTCAGCACTCACAAGTAAAGACAAAGCCATCTATACAACATGCTCTTTTCTAGCCTTCATAGAAATGCAATACCATACTATAGTACAGCAGTAGATATCAGATGGTAGTGGAGAATACAAATTGGTAGCGTTTAATGAACTGCTAAAGAACAAAGGGATTAGAGTCCTACAGAGTATTCATTATCCTTCATAGCAGAACAGACATGTAGAATAGCTCATGAGAACCCTGTCAGACAAAGCTGAGAGTATATGCTTTGATGCATACTTACCTGAAAGTTGGCAGAATGTAAAGTTCTACTATAAATGTTATGTCTACAACTGAACCTCTCAATTTCAACTAAATTAGTATACCCTCTTCAAGCTACTTGAGGAAAAGAAACCAAACATTGAGAAACTATGAGTTTTCAGCTATAGTACATATGTTCATATCTCACAGGTAATATGCAAGGACAAAATGAGTCCTAAATCAGAACTAATGATATACATTGGTATCGTATTGGAAGGGCATAGAAATATTTTCATATGCTCACCTAAAAATGTTGTATTCACTGCTGCACATGCAGAATTTATTGAAAATTATTTCCTTGCTATACTATGAGAAATAGATAGCAATGAAGACTATTAGACAGCAACAACCAAATACTATCTCCTTTAAGAAACCCTTTAGAGCTCAAAGACAACAATCTGATCAACTATCTATTCCCCTATCCTTTATAACCTTTGTACATCAATAACAATGAGGTTGTTGATAATAATCAGCAGATGCAGCTATCTGTAGCTCCTGTATGTTAGCCTTGCTTGAATTGGAATAAGGATGATTTGGTGCAACTATGCTGTGAAGGGCAAGTACAGCTCTTAGACTATCTCCTCAGATTTGCACACTCACTAGATGATGCAACTGAGGATGATACATAAGGATCTAATTCCTCTAAAGTCTGAGAGTAGTAGTATTAGGATATAGCATAAATTAAAAATCAGAAAATTCATAAAGAATTTGAACATACTTGCCCAGAGGAATTGGAAGTCTTATGGCATAGAGGTATATTTGAAAAGGTAGAAAGGTACTTTGTAATAAAGTAATCTATAAAATACTATTGGGTTTTTAACATAAAACCCAATAGGTGGAAAAAGGCTCATCTAGTTGCAAAAGGATTCTCTTAATGCACTGGCACAGATTATACTAACATCTACTCACCTGTAGTGTATTTTGAAACTGTTAGACTCATGCTGGGACTTACTACCCTAGAAAAATAGCATATTACAGGTCTTGATATTTAAAATGCATATCTCTATGGGGAGTTAGATGAGAAAATCTATATGGAGCAACCTGAGGGTTTTACAAAAGACCCTAATATCATTTTTAGACTTTGACAAGCTATCTATGGCCTAAAGCAGGCAGGATTGGCTTGGTGGTGCCAACTAGACTCCTTTATATGAGAACTAGACTTTAAAGGTCTAAAATCAGAAGTAGACATTTTTTGATATAAGAAAGACAACACTATTATTGCAGTTGTATATGTTAACAATACCTTTTTCTACAGATCTGATAAAACTCTTCTTAACAAGATAAAAGCAAAGTTCATGAGTAAATAGAAATGTAGGAACCTAGGGAATCTCTCTGAATTTTTGTGGACAAAGATTACATAATGCAATCAACGTATCCACATTGACCAAGCAAATTATCTAAAGAAAATTCTCTTGCACTTCCAAATACAGAATATGTGCTATGCTCCTATACCACTTTCCACTAGCTATTACTCTCAGCAATATACCAGTCCTATTGATCATGTTCTCCAGAAGAAGTTCCAAATGCTTGTTAAATTTTTGCTTTATTTAATATTGGGAACATGTCTAGATATTGCTTTTGCAGTGATACAACTTATATGGCACACAACAAATCCCTCTAAGAATTACCTAGCCAAAGCATTATATATCTGCTGGTACCTAGCTAAAACTCAAAATTATGCTCTTGTTTACAAAGGGAACTCAAAGCTAGGAGTTGCATTATTATCTACTGAAGCTAAATATATAGCACTATCTGACTGTAGTTGACAATACATTTGGATCAGGTCAATTCTGACTAAACTAGGGTACAAATTTGGTCCTATATATATCAGTGGGAATAATCAGGGATTGATATTCATGGCAAGTAACTCTATCACAAAATCACACAACAAATATATTGATATCTGATATCACACTATACAAGACTTTGTTGCACAAGGAAAAGTAAAATTATTCTATCTTGAAAACAACAAAAATCCAGCAGATATGTTTACAAAAAACTTAGAACAAGCAAAGTTCTGTAAATTTAGGGGATAACTTGGTCTTAAATTCTACTAGTGTACCATTGCACATGCAATTTATCTTGCTGTATTACAATATTTTCACCTGCATGCACTCTCATGTACTTGACAAGGGGGAGTGTCATTTAATTAATATTTTTAACTTATTATATCTTAAATAGGTCCCTTCCATTTTGTCAACTTCTCCTCCATTCTAGATCACACTATCTTATTTATTTAAGGACTACTATCATAGAATGAAGTAGAGAGTCCTTTCTCTTTCCTTTACCATCATCAGACATCTCATACTTAAGTTATCTAGGTAAGTAGTATAGTGTGATTGACCACCATGCTATGTTTACTGGCACCTTTCTACAAAGGGAAGGGTAGGAAAAAGTAAGGAATAGTAATTATGATTTGAGAAAGTGAACTCAATAATGAGCTAGTATTATTTGTGTCACAAACTTCATTCGGTCATATCTCCACCAAATCTTCGACGATTCCCACGGTCTCAAAGCCAGCTTAAAGCCCTTAAGAAGACCTTTCGATTGATGCCAGTCACATCTCGAGGCGATCAATATTGGCCGAGATATTAAGCAGATCAACTGGTAACCACCATGTTACCGTTTATTAAATCGCTAATATCTCGGAAACCGCCGTGATCGATGCTTCGGTTCTAGGCTCAG
>Ga0153982_1000254_pt1 | contig 15033 bp, 20 predicted proteins | sample TSGA066MetaG_FD_104743 | JGI IMG/M metagenome (GOLD analysis project Ga0153982, IMG submission 104743) | Attine ant fungus gardens microbial communities from Georgia, USA - TSGA066 MetaG | ecosystem: Host-associated > Fungi > Mycelium > Unclassified | place: USA: Georgia, Alexander Wildlife...
CTCTTCTTTATTAGAAGCAGGAAATCCTAAATTTTTAGCAATTGAAGCATATCTTCCATCAGCATTACTATTTACTTCTATTATATAAGGGAGAAGAATAGCATTTGCTCTTCCATGAGGTATATGAAATTTAGCTCCTATACTATGAGCAATACTATGATTTATTCCCAATGATGAATTATTAAATGCTATTCCTGCCATACAAGAAGCATATTGTATCTTTTCTCTAGGTTCTAAAATCTCTCTGTCATTATAGTGTTCCAGCAGATTTTCAAATATAATTTTTATAGCTTCTAATGCCATAGAATCTGTAAATGAATTAGAAATTTTTGATACATATGCTTCTAGTGCATGTGTTAATACATCCATCCCTGTATCAGCTACTACTTTTTTAGGCAGAGTTTTCATAAACTCTGAATTTAACACAGCTATATCAGGAAGCATTTCATCATTTGCCAGTGCTATTTTACTGTTATTATCAGTTATAACACTATAAGATGTAACTTCCGATCCTGTTCCACTTGTAGTTGGTACAGCAATAAATATTCTATCTTTTTTCTTTCCTAAAAGGTTAAATATTTTATCACCAAAATATAATATAGCTTTACAAGCATCTATTGGAGAACCTCCTCCTAAAGCTATTACACACTCTGGTTCAAAAGTTATCAATTCTGCTATTCCTTTTTGAACTATATCAACTGTTGGATTTGGAAGCACCTTGCTAAATATTTTTATTTTACAGTCAGAATTTAAATTATCTATGATTTTATCTGTAAGTTTCAGCTGTACCATCATCTCATCTGTTACTATAAAATATTTTTTATAAGGAAGATTTTTTAAAAAAGAAAGGGAATCCTCTCCAAATTTAATTTCTGGTTTTATTCCAAAAGTTTTCATTTTCCCCTCCTATTTTCCTTCCTGCCAGTTTGCTGGATAAACTACATACAAAAATTTTGCATATTCAGGAGCACTAAACTGTATTTTTGAATTTTTAGGTATCAGTATCACATCACCCTTTTCTCCTGATATTGTTCTTCCATCTATTATTACATCCAGTTTTCCTTCTATTATATAATCTATTTCATCATATGTAAGAGTCCAGTCAAATGTAGTCTTTACCATCTCCATTAGCCCAGCACCTATTCTTGGTCCTTCCTCTAAAGTAAATAAATCAGTAGTATATACTTCATCCTTTGGATTTCCTGTATCCATTCTGTCTCTTTTAAGCATTTTATTTAATTTAACTACACCTATTCCACTTTTATCCATAAATTTATATTCTGGAGTATTCTTATTTCCCATTTCAGCTTCTATGACTTTTTTTATTAGTTCTTCTAATAAAGTTTGATTTATTTCCATATTTTCACCTGCTTATCTTATTTTTTCCCTTCAGAAACCTTTCCAAACATTATCATTGCCAATATCACAGCAGATATACCTCCAACAAGTTTTCCCACTACCATTGGAAATATCATTGTTTTATCTACACCAGCTATAAATCCTAAATGATCTCCAAATACAAATGCTCCACTCACTGCAAATGCCACATTTAAAATTTTTCCTCTATTATCCATTTCCTTTAATAATCCAAACATAGGAATATTATTAGCAAGAGTAGCTATCATTCCTGCTGCTGCCTTATCATTCATTCCAAGCAATCCACCTAGTTTTAAAAGAGGCTTACTAAATACTTTTGTAATAAAGTAAACTAATGGAAATGCTCCTGCTAAAGTTATTGCAATAGCTCCTATTGTAGCTATTCCTTCTGATATAGGTGCCATTCCCGGAATAACTACTATTCCTGTCAATGTTTCAATTATTATTGCTGCCAGTCCAATAGTTATAACAATAACAACTCCCTGCCCAAATACAGTAAATCCTTTTGTCATTTTCTCAGGTATCTTCCATAAACCTAAAGAAATAAGAACAGCAACGATAATAATAGGTACCAGATTAGCAAGTACCATAGAAAGACTGTATCCTGCAACAAGTCCTCCTGCCAAACATCCTAAAGGTATTGTTATTATTCCTGCCAGAACTTCCTTAGCTAAAAATTCTCTATCTTTTTCTTCTATAATTCCCAAAGCTACAGGAATAGTAAACACTATTGTCGCTCCCATCATTGACCCAAGAATAAGTCCTGCAAATTTTCCAGCTGCTTCTGTTTCTGCCAGCTGCATAGCCAGAGGATATCCCCCCATATCACAAGCAAGAAGAGTAGTTGCAAACATTGCTGGGTCAGCTCCAAGCATTTTATATACTGGTGAAACTATTGGTCTTAAAATGTTTGCCAGTACTGGAGCAAGAGAAACCACTCCTACCATTGCAAGAGCCAATGAACCCATAGCCATAAATCCTTCTTCAAACTGTTTTCCATATCCAAATTTGTTTCCCAGACACCTGTCTACTGCACCAATTACCATAAACAAAACCATTATATAGATAATTATTTCATTAATCCCCATTATTTAACCACTCCTTCAATTTTTTTTAAAATCAGCTCTGCCAGTTTTTCGTCATATATATTAAAATCTTTTTCTAAAATTCTTGTTATCATATCTTTAAGATTTTCTGCTGATTGTTTTTCACAACACTTTTTTTCTTCACATGATTCTGCTTCTCCATAGATTAATGTAATCATCTTTTCCTTGAAATAATCTTTTACACTTGGAGATAAGATCATATCCTTATCAACATACAGTTTATTTCCATTTAAATATTGAGTTACATTATTAGGAGTTATTAATTTTTTTGCCATCCCCTATTCACCTTCTCCCTCATCTATTATTCCAATTATTGCGGCATCAATAGGAGCTTCTTCAAAAGTCATAATTTTTCTTGCTGAACTTCCTTTTGTTATAAGAACTTTATCTCCTATTCCAGCTCCTACTCCATCACAAGCTACTATAGATATCCCTGCCTGAAGTTCTACTATCATAAATTTCAGTCCACTCAAATTATCTGCTTTTCTTGTAGCCCATACATTTCCAATAACTTTTCCTATTACCATATTTTCACCTTTTTGTTATTTTGATATTGTTCATAGCTGCATATTCTTTTGCCAGCTCTGTAACTGTAGTAGCTGCTGATACCTCTATATACTCCTCATTTCTGCTGATACTATTTTTCAAAGTTCTCAGATCAAGTACTTTTCCACTGTAACACTCTTTCTTTCCTATAAGATATTCTCTGATTTCTATTCTTTTCAAAATTTTTATTCCATACATTTCTATTATTTTTTCATATTCTTCATATTTTTCTTGAAGTTTGGATGGAATAAAAGAAAAATTTCTCCATTCCATTCCTTCTTTTACCAGTATTATTTTTTTACCTTCCAGCATATTATACAGAAGTTTTTTTCCAGTATCAGTTGAATATGTTCCTTGACTTATTTCAACCAGTTCCTTTATACTTAATTCAGATATCACTATTTCATCTGCTGTTTCTTCTATTTTAAATATTTCTTCAAGATTATTTTTTAATATAACATCTTTTCCTAAAAAGCCAATAGTTTTTTTCAAATTTATTTCATTTTTTACTCCTGATTTTAAATAATATTTCTCTATCTCTCTTTTGATTATCTCTATTAATTCATGTTCATTCATAAATAACTCCATATGAATCTTTTTCTAAAAAACAGGCATTGGCTTCATCATAATCTATGTGCATACTGAATTTCGATTTATTTGTGACTCTTATTATAACCCCTTCGAATATTAAAGGTCTTTTAGAGAATACTTTTACTTTTACTAGCTGTTTATCTTTCACATTCATTCTTTCAGCATCTTCTGGTGTCATATGAATATGATTTTTAGCTACTATTACTCCTTCTCTTAAATTTAATATTTTATCCTGATTAGTCACTAATATTCCTGGGGTTTCATTAGTATCTCCAGATAATCTTACTATTCCTTTTATCCCCAAAATTTTTGCATCTGTCATAGATATCTCTACCTGAGTTTTTTCTCTTACTGGACCTAAAATAACTACCCCTTCTATTACTCCTTTAGGTCCTACCAATCTTACTCTTTCTTTACAAGCAAATTGTCCTGGTTGAGAAAGTTCCTTTACTGTTGTAAACTTATAACCCTTTCCAAAAAGAAGTTCTGCATCTTTTTCTGACAAATGAATATGCCTTCCTGAGGCTTCTATGGGGATTCTTTTTTTTTCATAGTTTTCCAACTGTTTTTTTACAAGTTCTACTATTTTATCTATCTCCATATTCACCCTTTTCTCCTTTTAACATCATTACATATATTACACTGCTAAGTCTATTCAGTGCTTTCAAAATTTCTTTTTTTATAATTATTCCCTTTTCGTTTGAAAAAGCAGTAACTCCTGCTATTTCAATCTCTCTTGAACTACTTCTCATCTCATTCAGCTTCAAAACCAATATACTGTTTTTTATTGAAATATCAAATAAATGTCCAATTCCAAAGAATTTTTTTGGATTATGAGATATTTCTTTTATTTTATCTAAAGTTTCTTCAAGTACTTTAATTTCTTCCATTTCCATATCCAAAACTTCCGCTGATACTATCTTTTTTATAAAGATGGCCACACTTTCCATATCTTTCTGAAGTTTTTCATTTCCATAGTTTTCAAATTCTTTTTGTAGAATCAGCCATTTTGCCTGCAAACTATCAAGCTTTCCTCTAAATATTATTCTTTCATCATTCTTTTTTACAAGTATATTCCCAGATATCTGAGTCATATGTTCTGGTTTTTCAAAATAACTTTCTCCAGCAACTCCTATATATTTAGGAGTTATTGCTTTCTCTACAACTCTTTCTATTACTTTTTCCTGTACTGCAGTTTTCTCTTCAACAGCCTCTTCTTTCACTATCTCTATTCCTTTGTCTGCAAGAAATTGTCTGGCAGATGGAGTCATTATAGTTCCATTTTCAACTACATACTTTTTAAACTCTTCTTTTCTATATAGATTTTTTAGTTTATCTTCAGTTAAAACCATAATTACACCTCTCTATCCTTTAGCAATTTCAGAAAGGACTTTTTTCACTAACTCCTCTATGTTCATTTCTTCTAAAGAATCACATGAACTACTGCAATTCTCTTTTTCTCTAAAATCTTCAAGTTCTTTTACTCCCCATCCTACTTTTCTTATATTCAAAAGATTCATAGGTGTCACATTATCAGAAGTTGAACTTCCACCTACAGCTCCACATCCCAGAGTCAGAGCAGGAGCCAGATTTGTACTTCCACCTATTCCGCCTAATGATCCTGGTGTATTAATAAGAAGTCTTGATACTGGTTTTTTTAATGCAAATTCCTTTACAAGCTCCTTATTTTCTGTATGAATAATCATTGTATGACCCTTTCCTTCATTCATTAGAAGTTCAATGGCTCTTTCACAAGCTTTCTCCCAATTCTCAGCAGTATAGAATGCAAGTATTGTAGTTAATTTTTCTCTTGAATATGGATTATTCTTTGATACAGTTGATTGTTCAGAAAGTAATACTCTTGTTTCTGCTGGTATTTCAATCCCTGCCAATTTAGCAAGTGTCTGAGCATCTTTTCCTACTATCTGAGGATTCATTGTTCCATTTGCTCTCAATATAAATTTACCAAGTTTTTCTGACTGTTCTTCTGTTAGAAAATACCCTCCTTGTTTTTTTAATTCATTTATTACTTCTTGCTTATTTGAAGGTTCTACTATAATAGACTGTTCAGAAGCACATATAACTCCATTATCAAAAGTTTTGCTGTCCATTATCCTTTTTACTGCTTTTTTTACATCAGCAGTTTTTTCTATATATGCTGGCCCATTTCCTGGTCCCACTCCTATAGCTGGAGTTCCAGAACTATATGCTGCTCTTACCATTGCTTCTCCCCCAGTAGCAAGAATCAATGCTGTGTCTTTATGTTTCATAAGTTCAGCTGTTGCCTCCATTGTAGGAATTTCTATTACCCCTATCAATCCTTCTGGTGCCCCTGCTCCATAAGCAGCCTTTCTTAAAATTTCAACTGTTTCAATAATACATTTTTTTGCATTAGGGTGTGGACTTATAACTATTCCATTTCCTGCTTTTAGAGATATTAATGTCTTATATATTACTGTAGATGTTGGATTAGTTGATGGAATAAGTCCTGCTACTACTCCTACTGGAACAGCTACATCCATGACAGAATCTTTTTCATCAAGTATTCCAATAGTTTTCATCCCTTTTATAGACTCATAAACAATTTCAGCAGCAAATTTATTTTTGATTACTTTATCCTGCCATTTTCCAAAACCAGTTTCTTCATTAGCCATTTTAGCAAGTTTTTCAGCATATTTTCTCACTTCCATAGACATAGCTTCTACTACTTTGTCTACCTGTTCCTGAGTAAATTCTGCATATATAGCTTGTGCAGTCTTTGCTGCTTTTAACAAGTCTCTTACTTGTTGAATTGATAATAAATCTTTATCCATATGTATCTCCTTCTATATCAAATAAACTTAATTATATTCTTGTCTGGATTATTAATTAGAGATTTCTCTCTATATCTTATTTTTTCATCAATGGAATTAACTGCTTCTGTTACAGAGCTGGTATCTCCTGTGATAACAAAATAGCTCTTTCCTGCTATTCCACTTCCTAGTATAAGTTTCAAAGTTTCTACTGTATTGCTTTTTAAAATCATGTCTAGTGCTTTTACACTTTCTGATATTGTAAAAAATTCTATTATTCCAATAGAACTTCCTAATTCTTTTTTATTTCTTTTTTCTAATATTTCTATTATCTTATTAGAAACACCAGAAATAATCTCAAATTTTGCCTCTCCAGTAACTTCTTGAAAAGCACTCTTTACATCTTCATTATCACCATAAATAATAAAATAATATTTACCTGGGCATGTTACTCCTGCTTTATATACAGTTACATCTGCTTTTTTTAAAACTAGATCCAGATTTTTTAACCCTTCTGGAATATTATTAAATTCTGCTATCCCTATTGTTTTCATAGAACCTCTTTTTAATACAAGAGGCTGACTGTTTTAGTCAGCCTCCTATTAGAATTATTTAGAAGACTTTGGTAAAATAATTTCAACTTCTGAGTGAGGTCTTGGTATTACATGAACAGAAATTAATTCTCCGATTCTATCTGCTGCTGCTGCTCCTGCATCAGTAGCTGCCTTTACTGCTCCTACATCTCCTCTTACAAGGACACTCACAAGTCCTCCTCCTACCATTTCTTTTCCTACTAGTGTTACATTTGCTGCTTTCACCATTGCATCTGCTGCCTCAATCGCTGCTACTAAACCTCTAGTTTCTATCATTCCTAATGCATTTAATGTTGCCATTTAAATCAACTCCTTATTTTCTTTTAGATTTATTTTCTTTTATCATTGGTTTTTCTGTTAAAGTATCAACTGATTTTTCAATTATTTCTATTTCTTCAGTTTCTGTTTCCTCTTTTATTTCCGCCTTTTCTTTTTCTAACTCTAACTCTTTTTCTTCTATAACTTCTGTTATTTCTTCAATAATATTACCAACAGCAGTTATACTGTTTTCTTCTATCATTTTAGAAACCATCTCATCTGGTCTTGCTATTACATGGCTGCTGACAAAAACTCCTAATCTTTTAGCTGCTTCTGCTCCTGCTTCTACTGCAACTTTTATAGCTCCAACATCTCCGCTTAGTTCAACTGTGACAATACCGCCTTTTACAATATGCCTGTTTACTATTTCCACTTCAGCTGTTTTCAAAGCTGTATCTGCTGCTTCAATAGCTCCTACCAGTCCAATAGTTTCTATCATTCCTAAAGCCTTCATATTTTACTCCTTAGTATTTTGTAGGATTCTGAGCCACAAATTTTACTGCATCAGCAAAAGCTTCACAAGCTGCTTTGCAAGCTGATTGACTTCCTGTAAGAAGTCCTCCACCAAAGTTTGTTTCAGAAGGTGGTCCAAAGAAAGCTGTAAGTGTAACATCTGCTGCTTTTAATGCTGCATCTAGTGCATACATAGCTTCAATAGGTGGAGCTATTAAATAAGCCAGTGCCTCTCCTTCCTCCACACCAGCTGTTTTAGAAAGATAACTTCCTGTTCTTGATACGCAGTGGGCATAATATGCTATTGAATCATCTTCATTTGCACTGTAGAAACATGCTTCATTTTCTATAAAATCCACTATTGCATTCAAGCCGCTTCTTACTTCTGCTGGTGTAGGTCCAGCTATTATTCCAATTACTTCTCCAGCTAATTTTGTATTAGCATTTGCTGCTCCACCATAAAAAGATTTTCCATATACCACAGTTACTTCAGCCATTTTTGTAGCCTGATCCAGTGCTGTATATGTAACATCATCACAATCTGCTGTTACTATTCCAATACTTTTGTAGCCTGCTGGTAAATTTAGTTCTTCTGCCATTTTGTCATCTACATTAGGAATAAGTTTTACTCCTAGTACACTTGGTTTTAAAGGATCATTAATCATTTTTCCCTCCACAAATTAAAGTTTTAAGTCTTGCCCACTTGCTTTAGCATCTAATACTTTTTTGATTATATGGGCTATATGTGCACCAGCTTCTGAAGCTGGTGTTCCATTTTTATGAATATTTGAAACTACTGTTCTTTTAGATTCTGGAATACCTACATATCCTTTATATGTAATATAGGCACTCATACTTTCTGAAGTTGCCAATCCTGGTCTTTCTCCAATAAGTACACAAGTCACTTCTGCATCTAATACCTCTGATACCTCATCAGCAGCTCCGACTCTTCCATACTTTAGAAAAAATGGTGTTCCTGCTTCTATTCCATAAGATTTTAATCCATTAATTATAGCTGGAAGTGTATCTTCCACATTTGCTTCAATAGCTGTAGAACTAAGTCCATCAGATACAAATATTTCTACTTTTGGTGATTTTTTAGCCTTCTCTTTAAGAACAGCAATTGATTCTTCACTCAATCTTCTTCCCAAGTCTGGTCTTGTCATATATTCATCTTTTGAATGACATTTAGTCTGTATTGTAAAAAGATTATTTGCATTCAGAAATTCTTCTGAAACATCTGTATATACAGCATCTACTGCTGAAGCATGGTCTGCTCTGAATCTCAACATAGTATTTGTTGTATATCTAGTTCCTGCTCTTGATATCCCTATTCTAGCTGGAGTTTTCTTTTTATATTTCATCAATTCAGCTTTATTTGCAGGATTTTTCAGTTCAATCACATCTCTAAGATCTATTTTAGTAATATCTGGAAGAACATTTTCTGTTTGTTCTACTGCTTTTTCTCTAATTTTATTCTCAGTTCCCATCTCTTTCAGAACCTGTGAAATTATTTCCTTTAAATCTTTTTCAGAAACCATTTTATCCTCCTACTTTAAAAATATTGATGCATCTCCTGCTATTTCTGTAAGTTTTCCATTTTTTCTTATTCCCATTTTTTCTAACCATTCGTCAAATTCTTTTATTGGTTTTACTCCCAATGTCTCTCTTAAAGTTTGAATGTCATGATATCCTGTACATTGGTAATTAAGCATAATATCATCTCCTGCTGGAACTCCAATGAAATAATTACATCCTGCTGCTGTCAATAAAACTGACAAACACTCAATATCATTTTGATCTGCCTTCATATGATTTGTATAACAAACATCAACTCCCATTGGTATTCCATGCAGTTTCCCCATGAAATGATCTTCAAGCCCTGCTCTTATTACCTGCTTACTGTCATACAGATATTCTGGACCTATAAATCCAACTACTGTATTTACCATAAATGGAGAAAACTTTTTAGCAAAACCATAACATCTTGCTTCCATTGTTACCTGATCTACACCATGATGTCCATTTGAAGAAAGTTCAGAACCTTGACCAGTTTCAAAATACATAACATTTGGTCCTGCTCCTGTTCCCTCTCTCAATGCAAGTAATCTGGCTTCTTCAATCATATCCCCTGTAATTCCAAATGCTTCATTTGATTTTTGTGACCCTGCTATACTTTGAAAAATTAAATCAGTTGGTGCTCCTCTTCTGATAGCCTCCATCTGTGTAGTTACATGAGCCAAAACACAAGTTTGTGTTGGTATCTGATATTTTTCTTTAATTTCATGGAACCTTTCCAAAACTCTTATCACACTGTCAGCAGTGTCATCAACTGGATTAAGACCTATAACAGCATCTCCTACACCATAAGTAAGCCCTTCCAAAAGAGAGATCATTATTCCATCTGGATCATCAGTAGTATGATTTGGTTGTAATCTTGCAGCTAATATTCCCTCTCCTCCAATTGTTGTATTACAATGAGCTGTAACTACCATTTTTCTTGCTGCTTTAATCAGATCAAGGTTTGACATGAGCTTTGCTACTGCTGCAATCATTTCAGAAGTAAGTCCTCTTCTAACCCACTTGATTTCAGTATCTCCTACTTCATCACTCAAAAGCCATTCTCTTAACTCACCAACAGTCCAATCTTTAATTTCATCATAGATTTTCAGATTTAGACCATCAATAATTATTCTTGTTACTTCATCCTCATCATAAGGTACTGCTGGATTTTCCTTTAAATCCTTCAGCTGAATGTTTGAAAGAACTTCTTTTGCTGCTACTCTTTCCTTCATTGACCTTGCTGCTATTCCAGCCAGTTCATCTCCAGACTTTTGTTCATTTGCTTTGGCCATTACATCCATCAAAGAACTGAATTTGTAATCTTGACCAAAAAGTCTCGCTTCTAATCTCATTAATATTCACCCCGCCTATTGATAACTACTTAATACTAAAGTTTTTACTATAACAGGAAGCACACTTCCGCTTCCTAATGGTCTGCCTATATCAATAAAATCTCCATCTGCTACTTTGATACTATCTATGCAAATAATTGGAACTTTATTGCTGTATTTTAGTGAAAGTGCCTGTCCAAGAGCCTTTCCTATATCATTTTCTATTACCAATATTAATCTATCCACATTTGTGAAAACATCATAAATTCCATCTGACAGTTCTAATATTTCTTTATATCTCATATTAGCTTTCCCTGTAAGCCCTACAGCTACTTCTTGAATCCCGTCTTCCACCTTGAACCATTCTATTTTTTTTCTTAAACTCATTTTAAAACTTTCTATTTCTCTTTCATCATTTTGACTGATTTTCAATACTGGAATATTTTTAAGTGGAAAAATATCATCTGTATATGTTATTGTGCTTCCACTTATTTCTGTTGTATGAGATCCTGCTCCTACTACTGTTGCTCCTATTGTTTCTCCACTTTTTATGATATTGATATTTTTTTCTTTAAAAATTTTAAGTATTTCTTTCCCTAAAATGATACCTATATCTCCATACTTAAATTCATCTCCGAAGTATTGATTATATATAAAATCTGCTACACCACCTGAAAAATTAACAAATTTTAATTCTCCTTCTCCTCTAAAATCCTTATCAGTAATAAGATATTTATAACTATCACTCTTAGGTGCTGCTCCTACAGAACTCAAAAGTATTTCTCCCAACGTTCTGCATAATTTTTTTATCTCTTCTTTATCAGCTCTTTTCCCTACTTTCAGTGTCTGGAGTTTCATATCATCAATCAATTTTTCAAATTTTTTGAAAATATATGTTATTTCCAGCGAACTGTCCTTAAACTTTATAAGCCTTCCACCTATATCCATACAGGTAGTATCTACCACTTCTCCATTTTTAAATAAAGCTATATTAGTTGTTCCTCCACCTATATCCAAATTATAAACTGTAGTATTATTCTTTTCAGAATAATCCATTGCTCCTGCTCCTTTTCCAGCTATCACACTTTCCAAATCAGGCCCTGCTGTTGCTACCACAAAATCTCCTGCCATTCCACTTAAAGCATTAAGAACCTCTTTAGCATTAGATTTTCTTGCTGTTTCTCCAGTTATTATTACTGCTCCTGTAGAAACATCCTTGATAAATACTCCTGCCTTTCTGTATTCATTCTGTATTATCTGCTTAACTTTTTCAGCATCTATTTCAGTCTGACTCAAAAGAGGTGTAAAATATATTTCACTTCTGTAAAATACATCTTTAGATATAATTTTTATTTGTGGAACTCTTGCTCCAGAAGCTATATTTTCCAATGTAATTCTGGTAAATACTAGCTGAGTAGTTGAAGTTCCGATATCTATTCCTACACTGATGATTTCTTCTTTCATCAACTTCCTCCTGAAAAATGAAAATAAAAAAAGCCAAAGAAAAATAGGATAACCTATCTCTTTGGCTTCATTGCCTTTTTGAATACACATCCTTGTGTATTAATTATTTTTTATTTCGAATTCTATTGTAGTTCCTTCATTGATTTTGCTTTTTAGTTCAAAATTTCCTTCCAGTTTATCAGTAACAAGCTTTTCCACTATCATGAGTCCCAAACTGTTTTCTCTGTATTTTTTCGCATCCATTCCAACGCCATTGTCAGAAATTGTTATTTTAGAAAAAAAAGTTTTCTTTTCTATAATGACATCAATTTTTCCTTCTGTTCTGTTGTGAAAAGCATAGTGTATTGCATTCTGAATAAGTTCATTTATTACTAAAGCTACAGATGTTGCTTTATCTGAACTGATGATAAAGTCATCTCCTATCATATTAAACTCTATTTTTTTTGTTTTGTCAATAGTATTTTCGAAAGAATTTTTATATAATAACTGTAATATTGTTTTTATATTAAGACTATCCATCCCATTTTCAGATAGTACTTCATGTGTTACAGCTATGCTTAATATCCTGCTTATTGTCTCATCTAATATTTTTTTAGTTTCATCATTTTCCACACGTCTTTTCTGTATTCTTAAAAGACTTGCAATTGTTTGAAGATTATTTTTTACTCTATGATGAATCTCTTTTATTACCACTGATTTTAATAAAATCTCCTGTTCATTATTCTTTTCTTTTGTTATATCCCTGATTACCATTACTATGCTGTAATTATCCTCTTCCAGAGATGTTATAAAATAAGCTATTGCTAAAATTATATTTGAAATAGTAATTTCTATAGTTTTATCTGTTTTCTGTTTTAAGATTTCCTGAATACTTGTTTTTGTAAGAGCTATATTTTCAAAATGTTCTCCCACAATTGATTTTGAAAACCCTAAAGAGGCATATATTTTTTCAGCTATTTTATTGATATATGTCACTATCCCATCTTGATTAAATACTACTATACCATCCTTTACAAATTCAGGTATTCTGCTTCTTGAAATATCTATATCTCTAATAAGCTTTGTTGCTGTAAAATTAAAAAGATCAGAGTTAAATTCATGTTCCTGACTCTCTCTATATTCTACAATTATAACCCCTATAACTTCTTTAAGTTCATTAAAAACAGGCATTATATTTTGAAATACATGTTGTTCTTCTTGAGTAATAGCTTTATAGTTTTTAGAAGGCAGCCCTGTTAAAAAAGTTCGAAAAACTGCTGGCTCTTTTGAAGAATGTGCCATTTCTCCATCTATATTTTTTGAATAAAGGCTATTTGTTTCAGGTCTTGCATGATACACAACAACAGCATTATCTTTATCTTTTGTAGGGCAATCTAAAAACACATCCATGTTTAATATATTGCTGAGTATGGATACAGTTTCAGATACTCTTTCTATTTTTTCAATATCTGAAACTGTTAATGTTGAACACATTTTACAGTAATTTTTTATCATATCAATATTCCACCTGTCAATATTATTATTTCAGACAAATCTATTATGGTTATCCTTTTCTTCATACTTATACTTCTCATTTCTTGGTAGGCCTCATTCTCAGAAATATTTTTATTTTTCATTAAGATTCCCTTAGCTTTTTCTATTTTTTTTCGTTCTTCTAGTTTTTGCTTTGCTCCTTCAGCTTCGTCCTTAAATCTTAAAAGTCTCATATGTGTACTATAAATCATTTCCAGTCTTGAAAGAAATATTTCCTCATCTATAGGTTTTATTAAATATCCCATCACAGAACTTTCTGTTGCCTCATGAATATATTCTTTGATATTATATGCTGTCAGCATGACAATACATCCAGAAAACCCCTCTTCATTGAGAACTTTTGCTGTTTGAAGTCCATCCATCAAAGGCATTTTCACATCTAGTAACAGAATATCTGGTTTTTTTCACGACATATTTTTAAAGCTTCTAATCCATCTGAAGCTTCTCCTACTACTTCATATCCATTTTCATTAAGCATCTCTGCAATATCCATTCTTGTCAATGTTTCATCTTCAGCTATTGCTATTCTTACTTTCATCCCCTATACCCAACCTTTCTTTAAGTCTCATAATTTCATTTTCATCATTTAGTCCTATACAATATATTTCCTCTGCTCCTGCACATCTTAAAAAATTTTCTGCACTAATGCTATTAAGCTGGAGATCTTTTTTAGTTATTATTCCTATTATTCTTTTTCCTGTAAACATGGTAGAAAATTTAGGTGGAAAGAGTGTGTCTTTGTCTAAGGCTGATTGGACAAATGCTATTATGTCAGCATTACTTGCTGTTACTGTTAAGGCTCTATAGTAAAATTTATTTTCAATATATTCTCCTGGAGTATCAATAATATTCTCTTCAAATGAAACCATTTGTGTTTTTTTATAATCTATATCCACTCCATTAATTCTTTGTGCAAGGGTAGTTTTTCCACTTCCTGTTTTTCCTACCAGCATCATCTTCATAAAATATCACGACCTTGTAAGCTCAGATGTAGAAAACTTTAATGTTACAGCAAGAAAGTCAATTACACTTTTTAATGAACTTTCTATACTTGACACATCTCCATTTATTACTAAAGTACCACTAAATCTATCTAAAAATCCTATTTCTATATTCCCAGATTTTGTAGCTATATCTGCTGCTATTATAGCTGCTTCTCCTGGTGTAATTGTAAGTATTCCTATTGCTTGTGTAGTTTCTGTATTTAGTCCTATTTTTTTACAAATATCTTTGTCTGGATGAGCTATCAAATGTGCTAAAGTCACCTGTTTCCCAGGAACATATTCCTGTATCACTCTATTTTTTTCCATTTTTATCTCCTTTTGATATAAAACGATTTTATTTTACACAATTTTATTATATATAA
>Ga0153982_1000255_pt1 | contig 15025 bp, 14 predicted proteins | sample TSGA066MetaG_FD_104743 | JGI IMG/M metagenome (GOLD analysis project Ga0153982, IMG submission 104743) | Attine ant fungus gardens microbial communities from Georgia, USA - TSGA066 MetaG | ecosystem: Host-associated > Fungi > Mycelium > Unclassified | place: USA: Georgia, Alexander Wildlife...
ACGCGCGCACTTCCGCGTCCCACTTGTCTACTTCTTGCACGAGCAAGGTCCAGTCGTGGTCCGGCATCGTCGGGAACATCGCTTCGGGAAACGGGCCATGCCGGACCATCCAGCGGTCGGCCCGCGGTTCATGCGCGACAATTCGTGCCAGCACCGCATCTTCGCAGGCAAGTCCTGCTAAATCCTCAGGCGATAGCGGTGATGCGAAGTCGGGAAAAGCGCCGCGGATCAACAACGGCCGTTTCTGCCAGTAGTCGCGCAGAAAATCGGCTGGGGACATGCCCAACGGCTGTGTGGCTGAGCCAGAGACTTCAATCGGTAAATCTTTCATCGGTCGGTTGTCAGTCTCTATGTGGCGATCGCGTTGTATCCGGTTGCACTGAATTGGATCAGGCACCAGCCATGACCGAAAGGATCGGCCAGCTGCACGATCCTGCCCCAATCGGCAACGCGAATCGCGCCATCTTGCCGTGCTCCGGCGGTCAGTGCGTCTGCCAGTGCGACATCGAGATTGCCGACCAGCACATCACAGTGCACCGGCGTCCAATGGCGTGTGTAGTCGCGTTGGGTTTTGCCGGCGGCGATCGAATGCGCTGGTTTGCGTAGCAGATAGATCGGTACCTCAGCGCCCAGCAATTCGATGACGTCATCTCCGAAGCGCCGCGCGTTACGCAGCCCAAACGCGGCGCAGTAGAACCGCTCGGCCTGCACGAGATCGGGCACATCGATATTGATTAGCAGGCGCATGATGGCAATTAGACATCACGCGCAAGAGTCGCCGCTAATCCGATGTAGCCGCCTGGAGTCAACGCGCGTAGACGTTGCTTGTCGGGATCCGGCAGCGGCAACGTATCGATGAAGGCACGCATCGATTCTGCGCTGATACCGTGCCCGCGGGTCAACGCCTTCAGTTGTTCGTATGGCTCAGGCAGGCCGTGTCGGCGCATCACGGTCTGCACCGCTTCTGCGAGCACTTCCCAGGCATTATCTAGATCGGTTTGCAACTGCTCGGGATTGACGCTGAGTTTGGTCAAGCCTTTGGTCAGCGAGTCCAATGCCACCTGGGTATGACCGAATGCGCTGCCGAGCGCGCGTAATACCGTGGAGTCGGTCAAATCGCGTTGCCAGCGGCTGATCGGGAGTTTGGCGCTGAAATACTCGAACAGGGCATTGGCGATGCCGAAATTTCCCTCTGCATTTTCGAAGTCGATCGGGTTGATCTTGTGCGGCATCGTGCTGGAGCCGACTTCTCCATCAGTGACTCGCTGCTTGAAATAACCCAGCGCAATATAGCCCCACAGATCGCGGCACAGATCGATCAAGATGGTATTGGTGCGGCGCAGGGCATCAGCCAATTCGGCCACATAATCGTGCGGCTCGATCTGGGTGGTATACGGGTTGAATATCAAACCCATCCCTTCGACGAAACGTCGCGCCCGCGCCGGCCAGTCCACATCTGGATAACTGACAACATGCGCGTTGTAGTTGCCGACCGCGCCATTGATCTTGCCGCAGATTTCAATCGCGGCGATCTGGCGTACTTGTCGTTCAAGACGCGCGACGACATTGGCGAATTCCTTGCCCAGCGTTGTCGGTGAGGCGGTCTGGCCATGCGTGCGCGACAGCATCGGCTGGTCAGCGTGCGCCTGCGCCAGCCCGCGTAATGTGGACGCGAGCGCGCGCAATTGCGGCAGCAGAACATCGCGCCGCGCCTGTTCCAGAATCAAACCGTAGGCGAGATTATTGATGTCCTCGCTGGTGCAGGCGAAGTGCACGAATTCCAGCGCCGGACCCAGTCCGGGATCGTCATGCAATCGTTCCTTGATGTAGTACTCGACCGCCTTGACGTCGTGGTTGGTGCGCTGCTCGATTTCCTTGACCCGCGCTGCGTCTGTGAGAGAAAACTCAGCGGCCAATTTGCGCAGCCGCGCTTGCGCACCGGCGTCGAAATCGGCCAGCTCACTCACGCCCGGTTCGGCCGCTAGCGCCAATAGCCATTCAATCTCGACCCGCACCCGAGCATGGATCAGCCCGTACTCGGAAAAAATTGGCCGCAAGGTTTCGACCTTAGCTGCATAACGCCCATCGAGCGGCGAGATGGCAAGCAATCGGGATTCGATCGCCGGCGTATCGATCGGGGGCGTGGTGGTCGAGGGCACGTCGGTCAAAGGCACGTCGGTCGAGGGCATGGTGGTCGAGGGCACGTCGGTCGAGGGCATGGTGGTTGAAGGCACGTTGGTCGAGGGCATGGTCATCGACGGCATACCGACTGGACTGAGGCGGAGTTCAATTCTACGGCGGCGCGCTACGTTCGCGGATCACGCGTATCCTGTCGAATTCGAAATCAAGCCTAGCGAAGGAGAGTGTCCCTTGGCGAAATCGTCCAAATCTGCATCCGCCACGCGCACCGAACACGACAGCATGGGCGAACTGCAAGTGCCCAAAGCGGCGCTGTGGGGGGCGCAGACCCAGCGTGCGGTGCAGAATTTCCCCATCTCCGGTCGCCCCATGCCCGCGGGATTCGTGCGCGCGTTGGGCTTGGTCAAGGCCGCCGCTGCCGAGGTCAATGGTGATCTTGGGCATTTGCCCAAGGCATTGTCGCGTGCAGTGCGCAAGGCTGCGCTGGAAGTGGCGGCGGGCGATTACCTGGATCAGTTCCCGATCGATATCTATCAGACCGGCTCTGGCACGTCGAGCAATATGAACGCCAATGAGGTCATTGCCAACCTGGCCTCGCGCGCCGCCGGCAAGCCGGTACATGGCAACGATCACGTCAATATGGGCCAGAGTTCCAACGATGTCGTGCCCACCGCGATCCGGGTGTCTGCGCAGTTGGGCGTGCTCGAAGACCTGCTGCCGGCATTGAAGTATTTGCGGCGCGGCATCGATCAGCGCGCACGCGCGCTGCGCGGCGTGGTCAAGACCGGTCGCACCCATCTAATGGACGCAATGCCGCTGACGTTCGCGCAGGAGTTCGGCGCCTGGTCAGCGCAATTAGTATCAGCACAGGCGCGTTTGGACGACACGCTCAAGCGAGTGCGGCGCCTGCCGATCGGAGGCACCGCCATTGGTACCGGAATCAATGCCGATCCGCGTTTTGGTCGCGCGATGGCCAAACGTCTGTCGGCATTGACCAAGTGCCGCTTCGAATCGGCATCGGACAAGTTCGAGGGGTTGGCGGCGCAGGATGATCTGGTCGAATTGTCGGGGCAGCTCAACGTCTTGGCAGTGGCACTGATGAAAATCGCCAACGATCTGCGCTGGATGAATTCCGGGCCATTGGCCGGCCTGGGCGACATCGAATTGCCAGCCCTACAGCCGGGCAGTTCGATCATGCCAGGCAAGGTCAATCCAGTGATTCCGGAAGCCACCTGCATGGTCTGCGCACAGGTGATGGGACATCACACTGCGCTGACCGTAGCCGGACAAAGCGGCAATTTCCAGCTCAACGTCATGCTGCCCTTGATCGCTGCCAATTTGCTGGATTCGATCGGACTGCTTTCCAACACGATGCGTTTGCTCGCGGATTCGGCGATCGCCGGATTGAAACCGCGACCGGACGTCGTGGCCGCAGCGCTCGACCGCAATCCAATCCTGGTTACCGCGCTCAATCCGGTGATCGGTTACGAAAAAGCCGCCGCCATCGCCAAACGCGCTTACAAGGAAGGCCGTCCAGTCATAGACGTCGCGCTGGAAGGCAGTGGCCTACCAGCTTCGACGTTGAAGAAGTTGCTGGACCCGGTTGCGCTCACCAAGGGCGGCATCCACGGCAAGCCAGGCGGCAGTGCCGGGTAAACCAGGACTGCATGCGCATTGTGGGAACGAGCTTGCTCGCGAATGCGTTTCGATTTCGATGCCATCAGTTCTTCGCAGCATCCTCGACCGATGCAGCCTCGGCTTCCGCGGTTGCATGCGTGGCGGCTGCATCCGCGTTCGTGTCGTCGCCAAGCTCCGGTACGGTCCTGGCGCCGCCGGTCGCGACCTGGACTGTTCGCTGGATCCCGTTGCGGATCGCATTTCGAATCGAAGTGCGGACTTCCTCGCGAACTTCGTTGCGTACCGTATCGCGAGTGGCGTCATCGAGCTGTTCATCCTTGTAGCACTTGTCGATATCGCTCTGGTCCATGGTCGCGTAGGGGCGAAATGCCGGCAGTTTGGCGGCCAGCTGGGTCTGGGTGTTGAGCATGGCCGGCAGCTGATCGCATAGCTTGGTCGCGGCGGCTTTGATCTGCTTCGCCTCGCGTTCGATACGTGCTTCTATTTGATCTGTTTTGCCGCTGAAGAGCGCAGAGACCGCGTTGTTGGCCGCCTTCATGCCCAGGTCGGCGCCGGCAACACCGATGTCCATCCCGGCCACTGCGATATCTTCGATCTGTTTGCGGTAATCCTTCAAGAGAGCTTGCTGGTCTGCGTTTGCGCTGATCTTGCGCCCATCGATCAGCAGATCGCCCTGCGGGGTAATTTCCGCCCTGGGGCGGCCGTTGTTGCGATCATCATTGCTGCCGCTAGCCGATTTGCCCATACCCTGGCGCGAGATGTTCAAATCGTTGAGCCGGATATTCTCGTTGGCCAGTTCCGCGCGCACCTGTTCCAACACCTTGGACATGCCTCGCCCTAGCACGGTCGTCGGCGCTGGAGTTAGGTCTGTGGATGTGGCTGCGTCAGTCGTTGGTGCGACGGAATCTTGGCTGCAGGCGGCCAGCACCGTTGCGCCGAGCAGGGGGAGGAGCAAAAAGATGCGCAGGGAACTCATGGGGTTGCTTCGCTTTTTGACCGGCCAGATGGGGTGGGATGATGCACAGCTTTGCGCTGTCGAAAATTTTTCTCGCCATCCATGGCATTGCATGATTTGCTTTGGATCGTCCGGCCCTGCCTTACTTGGCCGGGCGTTCGAAATCGCATGCGCTGCGTGATGCAGCGCATCAGCGCGATTCCTCACCCCTCATCTCGCCAGCGGCGGAGGCGGATGGCGGCGAGGATCATCGCCGCGCCGATGATGGCGCCGATCCAGAGGTCTACGCTAGTAAAGGCTTGCCAGATGTCGTCCGCGCTGAACACATGCGCCAGGCCCTCCCAGACTCCTAATTCCGCCGATTCGTTTTTGAACTTGTCATTGATCAGAAAAATACCTGGCACTGTGCTCAGTAGGCCGCGCACTACAAGCATGTACCAGACTTTGACATGCGGGATGTCGATTCCTGGCAGGCCGTCCAGCCAACTCAGCAACACCGCACCCAGTATCGGAATCAACACCGCCCACAAAAATGGTTTCGAACGCGCCCAGGCGGAGCACAGTAGCAACCAGCCGACCGTGGGCAGGGCCCACAGGGCGTAGATTGGCAGTTGTAGAACGGCTCCAATCAGCAACCGCATCGGATGCGAGCGGGTCAATAAACCGCTGGCGCCGGGAATGTCGTTGAGCGATGCGGTCGCGGCGGAGATCAGCCATAGCGCGATGCCCAATGCCAAACCGACGATGATCGATAGAGCCGGTGCGAGGATCAGCGCCCATGCGACTTTGGAAAGCACCATCTGAGTGTCGGAGATCGGCATCGATTTCCAGAACAGCACGCTGCGATCCTTGCGATCGTCATACAAACTGCCTAAAGCGTAGAAAAACACCACGAAGGCAAGCACGATACTGGTCATCACCAGGCCACTGATCAAACTGGCATCGCCGGCCATGCCGAATGCTTCCGCGGCGGCGTCGAGACCAGTTTTGCCGTTGAACTCGAACCCGTCTCGCACTAGATCGCGAGGGACATCGCCGACGTAGCCGCCCACTTTCATCGTGCCGGTAATCGATGCCAGAATCGTCAGCACTGCCACGACGGCGGCCATGGCCAGGGGAGCCCAGAAAAACCCGCCCTTGTGTTCCCAGAACTCGCGCTTGATCAGCTGGCGGTACACCCGGGTGCGATGCGCTGCGGCGAAGTCAGCGCCTGGTGATTGGGCGGCGGTGTTATTGCTGTCGCCATGCACCGCGTTGTCACCCGGTGTGTGCTCAGGAGGCGGCAGATCGGACGCGTTGCCAATCATACGTAGGTTCCTTTCATCGTGGCGACGAACAGATCGGCCAGGCCCGGTGTGCGGATTTGGCCGAAGCCGGCGAGTTGTTGGCTGGATACGCCGTCGAATAGCATCACAGTCTTGCCGAAGGGCAGGGCGCGTTCATCGATTGGCTTCAGGGCATGGGCACTGCCACGCTGCGCGTCATCCACCAGCACTTCCGTGAAACGTTCGCCCAGCGTTTCCATTGATGCATCGAGCACGATCTTACCGTCGCGGATGAACAGCACATCGGTGAGGATGTGCTCGATCTCCTCGACCTGATGGGTGGTAATCAGAATGGTTTTGTGTTCATCGAAATAGTCCTCAAGCAAACGCCGATAAAACTGCTTGCGATACAGGATGTCCAGGCCGAGTGTGGGCTCGTCCAGGACCAGCAGCTTGGCGTCGATCGCCATGACCAAGGCCAGGTGCAGTTGCACGATCATGCCCTTGGACAGCTCGCGCACGCGCATGTCTGACCTCAGTTGGGTATCGGCCAGAAAGCGTTCGCAGCGGGTACGATCGAAGCGCGGGTGCACTCCGGCAACGAACTCGATCGCCTCGCGCACTCGAATCCAGCGCGGCAGTACCGCGACATCGGCGATGAAGCAGACATCATTCATCAACGCGTCGCGCTGGGTGCGCGGATCGCGGCCGAGCACATCAAGTTGGCCATCGAATGCGATCAGACCCAGGATCGCCTTGAGCGCCGTGGTCTTGCCAGCGCCATTGGGCCCAATCAGGCCGACGATCCGGCCGGATTGGATGGTGAACGCGGCCGAATCCAGCGCGGTTTTGTTTTGGTACCGTTTGCGTAGATCAGAAGCGGTGACGACGGCGCTCATTTCCTACTCCATTTACTGTTCGGATCCAAAAGTTCCTCCACGCTCAGACCCAAGCGCGAAATATGTTCCAGCACCTGGGGCCACTGCTCCTTGAGAAACCGCTCGCGCTCATCGCTGCGCAGTTTTTTGGCCGCATGCTCGGTCACAAACATACCCAGCCCTCTGCGTTTCTCGACTAGGGCATCGTCAACCAGCTCCTGATAGGCGCGCGAGACGGTGATCGGGTTGAGCTGATACTCGGCGGCGATTTGCCGTACCGACGGCAATGCATCGCCCGGTTTGAACACGCCTTCGAGCAGCATCGCGATCACCCGCTCTTTTAGCTGACGATAAATCGGAGCGTTGTCGTTCCATTGGATAGAGGCCATAACCGATCCTCTCACCATGGTGCAAACGAGAAGAAAGGGATCGCAAGGCTTTGACGGCTGCGGCGTGGATATCGCGGCGTCGGTTGCGTAGTCGGCTTGGCAACGTTGTCGCGCTGGTCGGATTGTGGTTGTTGTTGCAGCCCCGCAGTCCGCACAGACCCGTAAGCCTGATTCTTGTTTTCAGACACGCTAGTAGCCGGTGTATTAGCCAGTGACGGTTTGGCGTCGACCGGCAGTGATTCGCTAGTGGTCGGGAGTAAGACGATCGTGACCGTGAGCGCCAACGACGCCAGCGCTTGCGACATGGCGCGACGTAGTCGGTGCTTTCCACCCGGCAGTCCGTGGCGAGCACGGTGCGCAGTCGCGATTGTGATCTGTGCAACCCATTGCTCGCGCGTCATCTTGCGCATCATTGTGCGACCGCTAGTCTCTAGTGTTATATCAATCTACAACACCTAATCACGGCTGGTCAAGCACGTGGCGTCACCCATTCGCCGCAAGGTAGGCGTACCCTAGGGCCACTTCATGTCCGATCGAATGCACTCTCGAACTCGGGGATAAAACCAGTGAAAACAATATTTTATGCGTTTATTTTCACCTTGTTGTCAACGCCGACCCAGGCCTCGGACACGCTACTGGATTACGCCTATCGCCCGCTGGCTGGTAAGCAGACGGTCAATCTGGGGCAGCGCTACGCCGGTCAGGTGTTGCTAATTGTGAACACCGCGAGCAAATGCGGGTTCACCCCGCAGTACCAGGGCTTGGAAGCGCTGCATGCGAAATATCAGGACGCAGGGTTTGCGGTGCTCGGCTTCCCGTCGGGCGACTTTAAAGGCCAGGAGTTCGCGGACGAGCAGCAGATCCAGCAGTTCTGCACTCTGACCTATGGCGTGAAGTTCCCGATGTTCGAGAAGGTTCATGTTTTGGGCAAACAGGCCACACCGTTGTATCGCGCGCTGACTAGCGCTAGCGGCCAGGCGCCTGGTTGGAATTTCCACAAGTATCTGATCGGCCGGGATGGCCGGTTGATCCAAGATTTCGATAGCAAGACCAAGCCCGAGGATCCTGCATTAGTTTCGGCGATCCAGACCGCATTGAAAGCGCCGCGCCCGGCGCACTGAACGTCTATCTCCTCGCAGTGAACGGACGCTCATCATCCGAAGCGATTGCCGCCGCCAGGATCAGACGTGACAATAAGCGGTTGTTGCCGGTGGATGCCCCGTTTACGACGCATCGTCACCAACGGATCGTTACCAACGGCTTGTCCTCGCCCTCGCTCTAGACCGGCCTGCGCAAAGGCCAGCATCACAAAACGCACCCGCCAGGAGGAACTTACATGAAGCTGCGTGCCCACATGAAGCTACGTGCCCACCGCCTGGCGGTATTACTGCTGGGGCTTGCGCTTACGTCGTTTGCGTTCGCACAGCAGCCGCCGGGATCGGTCCCCGATCGCGCCAAGGTCAGTACCTTGGTGGGTATGGACGTGGCTCATTCGATTGATCAGGTGAAGAACGATATCGACCTGGCCGCATTCGAACGCGCGCTGCGCAATGCCCTGGATGGAGGGGAGTCGTTATTGAGCGAAGCCGAACGGCGCGAGGTCGGGCAGGCATTGCGCCAGATGATCACTTCACGCAGTGGGCAAGCGGCGCCGGGTGCGGCGGCATCTGGCAGTCAGACTAGCTCGCCGCCGAAGGACAAGGCCGGGCTGTTGGTTGGTGCGGACATCGGGCGCTCGTTGATCCCGTTCAAAAGCGAGCTCGACCTGGCGTTGTTTATGCAGTCTCTGCGCACCGCACTGGCCGGTGGACCCGCACCATTGGATGCAGCACAGGCCGACCAGTTGCGCAATGAATTCTCGCAATGGGCGCGCACCAAGGTCCAGGCGGCAGCCGCGGAACTCGGTGCAAAGAACAAGGTAGAGGGGGACCAGTTTCTGGCCAAAAACAAGACCGTGAAAGGCGTGGTGACCACACCGTCCGGCTTGCAATACCTGGTATTGAGGCAAGGCGCAGGCGCGCGTCCTGGCGCGGATGCTCAAGTCAGGGTCAATTACCGCGGGACATTGCTCGATGGCACCGAATTCGATAGTTCATATGAGCGCGGTCAGCCGGCGGAAATGCCGTTGAGTGGCGTTATCGCCGGTTGGCGGGAAGGCCTGACCCTGATGCCAGTCGGCGCCAAATATCGGTTCTGGATTCCGGGTGATTTGGGCTACGGCGCCAACGGCTCGCCTGGCGGTCCGATTGGGCCGAACGCGCTGCTGATCTTCGATGTCGAACTGATGGATATTCTTTAATCATCTATGCGGACAATCTGGATCATCTAGGCGGACGATCCGGTGCGCTGACAGCGGAAGTTTTTCACTCCGGGTACGGTTCAGCGCTGGTTTCGCATCCTTAGCAACCCCGCGATCATTCGATTTGGTCGCCCAATGGAGTCGTTTTGCGCATGAAAATCAACATCCACACCACAGCCGCGATCTTGTCGCTGGCCACGCTTGCCCTGTTGTCTGGGTGCAATCAAAAAGACGGCAAGCCAGCCGATGACGCGGGCAAAACCGCGGATAAAACCGCTGATGCCGGCGCCGCAAAAGATGATGGGGCGCTCAGGATTGCCGGGCTTGCGGACGAGAAGGAGCAGGCCAGCTACATGGTCGGCATGCGCATGGCCAGCCAATTGGAGCAGATCAAGGACGAGATCAACGTGGACACCATCGCGCGCGCGATCAAATCTTCGCTTGCTGGCGAGAAATTGCTGATGACTGAGGAACAAGCGACCCAAGTTGAGATCGCTTTCGGCGAGCGGATCAGTGCCAAGCGCATGGCCGAGATGATGGCCAAGGGACGTAAGAACGCCGAGCAGGGTCCAAAATTTCTTGCCGAGAACGCCAAGAAGCAGGGGGTGAAGACAACCGCTTCCGGCTTGCAATATCAGGTCATCACTGAAGGCAAAGGCGCCAAGGTGAAGGAAAGCGATTTGGTTCGGGTCCAGTACAAGGGCAGCGATCTGGATGGCGAGGTATTCGATAATTCCTACGAGCGCGGCGAGCCGGCGGTAATCCCCTTGCAGCAGGTTGTGCCCGGTTGGCGCGAAGGCATCTTGTTAATGCCGATCGGCAGTAAGTACAAATTCTGGATTCCTTCCAAGTTGGGCTATGGCGAAAATCCACCGCCGCAGGCGCCGTTCGGTGCCAATGCGACGCTGGTGTTTGAAGTGGAATTGCTTGGCGTTGTGAGTCCGGAAGAGGCCGCTCGTGCAGCGCCTGGCGGCGCACCTCGCGGTGGTGCACGTCCTGGTAATCACGCTCCCGGTGGTGTCGAGTGATCGCGATCACCATGCGCGAGAATTTTGTTAGCCGGTGCGAACCGACGTGCTTCATTGGTTGGAGTGAAGAGTGATGCGGGTTGCAATTTTTGGCACTGGATACGTTGGCCTGGTGACTGGAACCTGCCTTGCAGAGGTCGGACACGATGTCATCTGTGTCGATGTCGACGCCGCCAAGGTGGATGGACTCAATCGCGGGCAAGTTCCAATTTACGAGCCTGGGCTGGAACCCATGGTTCGAGCCAACAGCGCAATGGGACGGTTGCGTTTCACCACCGATGCAGCAGAGGCAATCGCTCATGGCGAGGTGCTTTTCGTTGCAGTGGGCACCCCACCTGACGAAGACGGCAGTGCGGATCTGCAGTACGTGCTGGCTGTGGCGCGCACCATTGGACAGAATATCGAGCGTCCGGTTGTGGTGGTCAATAAATCGACAGTACCGGTCGGGACCGCAGACAAGGTGCGCCAAGCGATTACCAGCGTGCTGCGGGAACGAGGCGTTGAGGTTGAATTCGACGTTGTCTCCAATCCGGAGTTTCTGAAAGAAGGAGCGGCAGTTGAAGACTGCATGCGCCCCGACCGGATCGTGTTAGGTTCGGATAGCACTCGCGCGATCGAGCGGCTCAAGCGTTTGTACGCGCCGTTCAATCGCAATCATGATCGGATCGTGGTCATGGATGTGCGCTCGGCTGAGCTGACCAAATACGCGGCCAACGCGATGCTTGCGACCAAGATCAGTTTTATGAACGAGATCGCTAACATCGCTGAGAAGGTTGGCGCAGACGTGGAGCATGTTCGCAAAGGTATCGGTGCGGATCCGCGTATCGGTTGGCATTTCATTTATCCAGGTGCGGGCTACGGCGGGGCGTGTTTTCCCAAAGATGTGCAGGCGCTGACACGTACCGCGCGTGAATACAACTACGCGGCCGAGCTGCTGGATGCGGTAGAGGCGGTCAACGACCGACAGAAAGATCATCTGTACGAATTGATCGTGCGCCATTACGGAAGCAAAGCGGCATTACGCGGCAAGACTTTCGCGTTGTGGGGACTGGCATTCAAACCCAATACCGACGACATGCGCGAAGCGTCGAGCCGGCGACTGCTGGAGCAATTATGGGAAGCCGGTGCTCGCGTCATCGCATTCGATCCTGAAGCGATGGGCGAGACCAAGCGCATCTACGGTGAGCGCGATGATTTGCGTCTGGTCGAGGATGCCGCGTCCGCTGTACAGGATGCGGCCGCACTGGTGGTAGTCACTGAGTGGAAGCAGTTCCGTAGTCCGGATCTGGCCAAACTCGCGCAAACGCTTACCGACCGGGTTTTGTTTGACGGCCGCAACCTGTACGACCCGACGGAAGTTGAGCAGGCGGGCCTGGCTTACTGGGGTATCGGCCGCGGGCGCTCGATCGTATCGGAGTGAGAGGATGGCGAGCGATCGCGGTGCGCGACTTGCAGGCGCGCAGCTGGAAACCAGGGTGATCGAACTGGAAACTCGATTGACGTTTCAGGAGCAGGCGCTGCACGAATTGAGCGACGCGCTCGCCACTACGCGGCAGGAGATCCAGCGCGGTTCCGCCTTGCTGCGCCGGGTCATGGTGGAACTGGCGCAAACGCGGGCGCCGCTGGATACGACCAGACCGGCCGACGAGGTGCCACCGCATTACTGATCTGTCGCAGCGTATCGAGCTTTAATGATGATGGCCTAGATAGGCTGGAAATGTTGTAAGCAGTGCTGCAAAGTACGTAACGCGCTCTGGCTCTTGGCACAGCGTTGCGTTATGGACCCGTTGTAGGACGGATTTGTTCATGTCTTTCCTCATCCCCATCCAACCGTTTCATTGTTTGCGCCGATGAGCGATTCGTTGCGTGATCAGTTGCTGGGCCTAGGATTCAAAGCGACGACTAGACCCGCGCAGAAGACCGGTCAGCCCGATGCAGGCCGTCGCAGCGACGCCCGCGGCGGTCATGTGCCTGCTGCTAACAAACCTGCTGCTAAGAAACCTACTGCTAAGAACCCGGCGCCCACTAGCAAAAAATCCGCGCCCAAGGCAACGCATGCTGGCGATGCCAAGCGCGCGCGGGAGCGATCGGGAGAGATCGATCTAGCAAGGGCGTATGCGATCCGCGCACAGCGGGAAAAGGCCGAACGTATCCAGGCGGAGCGGGAGAAGCAGCAAGCCGCGTACCAAAGGCGCGAAGCGAAAGCCAAGCTAGCGCAGTTTCTGCAAGGCAAAGCGCTCAATGCGCCAGATGCCGAAATCGCACGCCATTTTTCCTACGGCGGCAAGATCAAACGCGTCTATGTCACTGCAGACCAGCTGTTGCAGCTCAATGCCGGCAAACTCGGCGTAGTGCAGCTCAATGGTGGTTATCTGCTAGTTGATGTAGCAATCCTGGAACAGGCAGAAGCGATCTTTGCGCCGGCAATCGCCTTGAAGGTGGACCCGGATGCAGCAAGTCAGGAAGAAGTGGACGCTGATCCTAGTGTTCAAGTGCCCGATGATCTGGTGTGGTAACGCCATCGCGCGGAAATTATGCCGGGCGTCGGGGGAATGACCTAGATTAAGGTCGTGCTAGAGAAGTCAGTCCGATGCAATCTTGCGCGGCTGAGCCGTCGTGGACCGCGTGCAAGCTCACGGTTTGATACCGATCAGGGAAATCACCTCGAAATGCGGTGGGCGCTTCTCCCGGGTGACGGTCTCTGCGCTGGTCACGCGCAGGCCGGCCTTGTCCACGAAACGACGCAGCTCCTTGACGCTAAAACCTAGGTTGACGTGGCTATAAGCGTGAACGACTGCACGATGTTCGTGTCGGGCCAGGCTGCTTAGCAGCAACCGGCCGCCGGGACGCAACACCCGGGCAGCTTCGGCGACCGCCTGTGCCGGTGTTTCGGCATAGGTCAGCGCGTGCATCAACACGACCAGGTCGAAACTGGCGGTCGCGAATGGCAGCGCATGCATATCGCCCTCGCGCACCTGCACATTGCGGTAGCTCCTTAGCCGTTCGGCCGCAGCTGTGACGACCCGCGCGCTGGTATCAATACACACGTAGCGTCCAGCATGCGGCGCCAGCAGTTCCGCGAGAACGCCGTCACCTGATGCAATATCGAGCACATCTCCTGGCGCGAGCAGCGGCAAGGCAGATCGGGCCAAGGCTTCCCAAGTGCGTCCAGGCGAATAATGCCGCTCCATATCACCGGCCACACTGTCCGCCCAGTTGGCGTCAGCAGCGCGCGCAGCAAGCACGGCCGGCACGCGTTCCGCGTCCTGACGCAGCAGAGCATCGTCGCTGCCTGAGCGTAAGGTCTGCCATAAGGCGCGCTGCGCAGGGTCGAGTGCGGATTCGTCGAAACGGTAGTAAGCCGACACGCCAGCACGTCGATCGCGCACCAAGCCGGCGTCTTTGAGCTTAGCAAGATGCGTCGATACCCGCGGCTGAGCCAGGCGGGTGATCGCGGATAATTCCGCGACGGTGAGTTCTTCGCTCTCCAGTAATGCAAGCAAGCGCACACGGGTCGGGTCGGCAAAGGTCTTCAGTACTCCTGTCCAGCTTTCGAGATCCATACGCGGTTCTTTATATCTTCATATCGCGATATAGCGATAAACGCTACTGCGCAGACCGGCGCCCGTCAAGGACCGGCCGCCTAAAACCGTCAGCGCATGCGACAAACTCCCGCTTTCGTGCGTCAGCGCCTAAAATGCATGACCTGAAATGCACAACCTGTGGTTGATCCACAGTGGGATCAGCCGGCGTGCGTCTACAGTGCATCGCATCCGACTGGAGTGTTCATGGATTTCAGCTTTACCGAGGAACAGTTGCTGATTCAGGACGTGGCGCGTCGGGTTGCGCGGGAGAAGATCGCACCAAGCGCCGAGCACTTCGATCGTAGCGGCGATTTCCCACTCGAGAACATCCGCCTGCTGGGCACAAGCGGCTTGATGGGAATTGAAGTCCCAGCCGAGTACGGTGGTGCTGGCATGGATGCGATCGCCTATGTGCTGGCGATGATCGAGATCGCCGCGGGCGACGCCGCGCACTCAACCATCATGTCGGTCAACAATTCCTTGTTTTGCAATGGCATTTTGAAGTATGGGACCGAGCAGCAGAAGCAGAGCTATGTGCGCGCGATCGCGCAGGGAGAGCACATCGGCGCATTTGCGCTCACAGAGCCACAGTCCGGTTCCGACGCGACTGCGATGCGCTGCCGCGCGGCTAAGCAGGCCGATGGCAGCTTTGTGATCAATGGCAAGAAAAGCTGGATCACCTCCGGACCGGTTGCCAAATATGTCGTTCTATTCGCCATGACCGAGCCCGACAAAGGTGCGCGTGGTATCACCGCGTTTGTGGTCGATGCCGAACGCGAGGGCTTTCATCGCGGCAAGACCGAACCGAAACTCGGAATCCGCGCGTCGGCAACGTGTGAGATTGAATTCA
>Ga0153982_1000256_pt1 | contig 14993 bp, 9 predicted proteins | sample TSGA066MetaG_FD_104743 | JGI IMG/M metagenome (GOLD analysis project Ga0153982, IMG submission 104743) | Attine ant fungus gardens microbial communities from Georgia, USA - TSGA066 MetaG | ecosystem: Host-associated > Fungi > Mycelium > Unclassified | place: USA: Georgia, Alexander Wildlife...
ACGACCGCGACCTGATTATGTCGATTTCCCGCGCCTTTAACGCCATTCATTACGCTGAAGGAAGGCTTGCGCGTGATGAAAGTCTGGATGCCTTGCTGGCGCGCCTTACGCCTCACGTTCAGCTCAGGCCGGCGGCGGAATTAACCGATTCGCTGATAAGAATGAACAGGGTCAGGGATTACCTTTATGAACATCTTGCCTGTAACCCCGGCCTTGATGAGCTTGCCGACATCAGCGGTATTGACCGGTTTCGGCTGGGCAGGCAGTTTAAAGCGGCCTTTGGCCAGTCTCCCCATGCCTGGCTTGTGCGGCTGCGGCTGCGTACCGCGCGACAGCTGTTAGCCGCGGGGCTTTCTCCGTCAATGGTTGCCTCGCAGACCGGCTTTGCCGATCAAAGTCATTTAGGCCGCTGGTTCAGGCGGGCCTATCGCCTGTCGCCTGCGGAATACCAGAGCCGTTGCTCAAACGTTCTATACGGCTAGCCCGTCGTCAGGCGAACATACTCTTTTCACTGGACAGACAGGGTTAACGAGATGACGTTTGATACAAAAATTGCCTATATCGTGCGGGATGATCTGGCCGTATGGCAGCGCCTTAACGTGGCGACATTTCTGGCGACGGGTATTGCCTCGGCGGCACCTGAGATTCTGGGCAAGCCCTATATTGATTCGCTGGGGCGCGCTTACGGCAATATGTCCGGCCAGCCGATGCTGATTTTTGAGGCGGATCTGGAAAAATTGCAGGCCGTTCATCGCAAAGCGCTCGAAAGAGAAGTGACCATTATCCCCTATATTCATGCCATGTTCTCTACCGGGTACGACGAGGCAAACCGCGAAGTGTTTATGGCGGCGGATGCGGATAATCTTGATTTGGTGGGCCTGGGGATCCGGGGGCCAAAAAAAGCCGTCGATAAGGTAATCAAGGGGCTGGCCCTTCATAAGTAGCTGTGCGCTCGATGCGGGGCCGGATGCCTGGCTTTTTATCTGTACAGGCGCATTTCGGCTCCCGCCACTCCTTTTCTTTCAGCTGCAATGGAGTACGCCGTTGTTGCAGTCCTTACAACTCCGCCAACCCGTCAATAATCGCGCCGCGCCACCATGCATAGTCGTGTCCGCCGGTATAAAGTGCAAGCTGGCTCTCTACGCCCACCGTAGTTAACGCTTTATGCAGCGCCTGCACATGCGGGACCGTCGCGCCCTCCAGCGTGCCAACGCAAAGCCTGATACGCACATCCTTCGGCGGCGCAGCGAGAACCTGTTGGCTCACCCATGATTCGTCGCCTTCATGAAACATAAAAGGCCGTCTGGCTTTATCCGGCGTCCACCACATGGAAGGCGAGTTGCCTATTACGGCACCAAAGATCTCTGGCGCATACAAAGCGCCCATCAGCGCGCTAACGCCGCCAAGGCTTTGCCCACAAAAAACGGTATGCGAACGGCCAGCCCAGATCCTGTCAGAACGATCCGCACGGATTTGCGGCACCAGCCTCGCAAGATCGAAGATTAGCTTGCTGTCGCCGCCGAGGATCGTGGCGCGATCCTGTTCATCAAGGTTATCGATCCCCAGTACGGCCAGCGGGCTAATGCGGCCACTGGCTATAGCAACATCCATAGCGCTGAGCAGACCGACATGATCGAACCAGCTTTCGGCGTCGGGCAGCACCAGTAAACCTAAAGGCGTAGCGTCAGGCACGTCAGGAATATAAAGGCGAACGCGCCGCTCGCGGCCCGCAAGTAACAGACAGGAAGTCGTCAGCTCGCCGCGAGCGTTGGCAGAGACGCCCCATTCGCTTTGTGCCGGAGCCTTATCCAGCCCCAGCACCGATTCTTCCCTGCCCCGCACTTTGATGCCGGTCGTTTTATGCAGCGGATCGGGCTGGCCAGGAAAAGGCGGGCGGCGGGTGCCCAGCTGCGCAAGCTGTTCTGCTGAAGCGTCCTGCGGAATTTCGGTAAAAGTATAAGAGCCGCAATAAGTAGCGGGCAATCGCAGCGTCAGCGTCCAGATATCGCTGCCCGCCAGATTGCGCATCATCCCTTTATCGACACTGGCCTTATCGGTGACGCGGTTAAGAAACAGGTAAACACCACGCAGCGCTTTTCCCGCACGCCACAGAAAGGTGACGTCGCGTTCATCACTTTTATCGCCCACTGCGGCGATCAGAGGAATATCGACGGATTCAACGTCACGCCAGAACTGCGCGCGCTCCAGCGAGGCAGGGGCTGCCAGCCGGTTAAGCAAAGATTCCACGCCGTTGACGTTACCGGACGTATCGGACGCTCTCTTCCTCATTTTGCCATTCCATTAAATATCTAAGGTTTATTATCGGGATAATTAACATTAAGAACCGAATGATAATAGAGCCTACCCTGGCGTATGTCACGGCAAAATATAATAAAAACACTTGCTGCACTTCCCGAAATAAACAAAGTAAATACATAGCGTAAATATAAGGTTATATAATAAAACCAGAATAAATCAGCGGTTAATGAAATAGACAGAATAACCTAATGGTTAATGCCTTTTTATTACCCTTCACAATTAAAAGGTTAAACAACCAACCTTATTTACTTTTGTAAATTTGCAATTTACATTCCGTTTTAATTTGTGTTAGCGTATTTCACAGAGTCTGCCGGTAAAGGCTCCGGGTTAATTGATCGCTCACGGAGCGACCCTTTTACCACCTGAGGTTGAGATAGAATAATGCTGGAATATTTCCGAACGCGACGCTGTCCCGCCGGGGCTTCGGCCATAGCGGAAAAGACAATACTTAGCGATATAAGTGAATGTTTTTGCAATTCTTTTAAACATTACGAACCGCCTGTCAATCCACAGTACATGTGGTGCTTCATGGCAAATGGCAACGTCTTTTTTGCTGCCATCACAGAATAATAACGCACTATTATTTCAATGAGATTAAGGTCTTTATTTTAATAGCTTTCTAAGCCATAAAAATAATGAGTTTATGTCGTTTACGGTTGCTGAGCCTGCCAACATTTAAAGGAAGCTCAGTTCTGATTAACTGCATATTACCCTGACGGGAAATTCCCGGCTGCGTCAACGCACGCCGTATCGAATTTCACTCTGTCAGGCAGGAGATGGATTTTTCCATGCGTATTCTGTTTGTTGGTCCGCCCTTATACGGCTTGTTATATCCGGTATTTTCTCTGGCGCAGGCTTTTCGTGTTAACGGACACGAAGTATTGATTGCCAGTTCGGGAAAATTTGCGCAAAAGGCCGCGGAGGCGGGTCTGGTGGCGTTTGACGCCGCGCCCGGATTCGATTCGGAAGCCGATTACCGACGGCGGGAAGACCTGCGTAAAAAAAGTAACGCGGGTACCAAAATGGGCAACTTCTCCTTTTTCAGCGAGGAGATGGCCGACCGCCTGATTGAGATGGCAGGCGAATGGAAACCCGACTTAATCGTCTATCCACCGCTCGGCGTCGTGGGGCCTTTAATTGGCGCGAAATATAACATCCCCGTGGTTATGCAATCCGTAGGGTTTGCCCATACGCCGTGGCATATCAAAGGCGTGACGCGCTCGCTGGCCGATGCCTATAGCCGCCATGGCGTTGCCGAACCCCCGCGCGATCTGGCCTGGATTGACGTAACGCCGCCAAGCATGAGCATTCTGGAAAACGACGGCGAACCGGTTATTCCCATGCAGTACGTGCCCTATAACGGCGGGGCCGTCTGGGAAGATTGGTGGGAAAGAAAGCCGGATCGCAAACGTCTGTTAGTAAGCCTGGGCACCGTCAAGCCGATGGTCGATGGCCTGGATTTAATTTCGTGGGTTATGGATTCGGCTGATGAGGTAGAGGCGGAAATCATTCTGCACCTGTCGGCCAATGCGCGCGCTGACCTGCGCAAGCTGCCGCCAAACGTGCGGCTGGTGGACTGGATCCCGATGGGGCTGTTTCTCAACGGTGCCGACGGGTTTATCCATCACGGTGGCGCAGGCAACACCCTGACCGCGCTGCATGCCGGTATTCCGCAAATCGTCTTTGGTGAAGGTGCAGATCGTCCCGTCAACGCTAAAGCGGTAGTGGATCGCGGCTGCGGCATCGTCCCCGGCAAAGGCGGCCTCTCCAGCGGGCTGATTAATTCGTTTTTAAACAACGCCTCGCTGCGGACGGCTTCCGCCCAGGTTGCCGCCGAAATGGCCGCGCAGGCAACGCCGTCTGAAGTGGCAACAAGCCTTGTTGCTCAGCTGTAGCAAGGCTGCAACAGGCCGCCTTCTCCGCAAGGGATCGCAGCCTGTTATGCCGCACTTTTATTTGGGCACGGCCCTATTTTTTAGCAGATAACGGAGGCTTGATGCCCACTGCTCACTCTTCAAAACCCGCTCGCTCGTGGCTTGTCCGGCTCGCAGGCGTCTGCTGGGAACGTAAAAAGTTAAGCCTGATTGTGATTCTGGCTTCGGTATCGACCATCCTTCTGGCGGCCCTGACGCCTCTGCTTACCCGCGAGGCGGTTAACGATGCGCTGGCCGGTGACGCCACTCGCCTGCCGTGGCTGGCGGGCGGCCTTCTGTTTATTGCGCTGTTCGACTTTATCGGCAACTACGTGCGGCGCGGCTACGCGGGCGAGCTGTCGCTTTGGGTGCAGCACACGCTGCGCGGAAGAGTTTTCGACAGTATCCAGAAGCTTGACGGCAGCGGCCAGGACGCGCTGCGCACGGGACAGGTTATTTCACGCACCAACAGCGATCTCCAGCAGATGCATGTGATGTTGCAGATGTCTCCCGTACCGCTGGCCGTGCTCACCTATTACATCGCGGGCCTGACGGCAATGCTATGGATGTCGCCGTCGATGACGCTTATCGTTGTCGTCGTACTGGCCGGACTAGCCGTTACCGCGCTGCGCGCGCGCCGTCGCGTGTTTGCGCAAACCGGCCAGGCTTCCGATAAGCTGGCCAACCTGACCGAACACATGCGTGAAGTGCTGACGCAAATCTCCGTCGTAAAATCCTGCGTGGGCGAGCTGCGCGAAATGAAATGGCTGGATAGCCAGTCGCGGCGCATGGTGCGCGTGCGTATCGGCGCGGCCATTGCCCAGGCGATGCCCGGCGCGACAATGCTGGCGCTGCCCGTATTGGGCCAGATTGTGCTGCTGGGCTACGGCGGCTGGTCGGTGATGACGGGCCGCATCGATCTGGGCACCTTTGTGGCCTTCGCCAGCTTCCTGGCGATGCTGACCGGCCCTACCCGCGTTTTTGCTTCTTTTTTGGTTATCGCACAGCGTACCCAGGCGTCCGTAGAGCGGGTTTTCTCGCTGATCGATACCAAACCGCAAATGCAGGATGGTGCCGAAACCCTGGCGGGCAACGTCGTCGGGCTGGCGCTGGAAAATATCGGTTTTGACTACGGTAACGGCACCAGCGTACTGCATGACGTCTCTTTTTCCATCGGGACGGGCGAAACCGTGGCGATAGTAGGCGGTTCCGGATCCGGTAAATCGACGCTGTTAATGCTGCTTTCGCGCTTTTACGACGCGACTTCCGGCAAGGTATGGCTTAAAACCGACGGCGGCAGGCAGAATATTGCCGACCTCAGGCTGGACGAGCTGCGCCGCGCCGTTGGCGTAGTGTTTGAAGATACTTTTCTGTTTGCCGGTACGGTGGCGGAAAATATTGCCTACGGCCATCCGGGCGCGAAGGAGGAAGATATTCGCCGCGCCGCCGACGCCGCTGGCGCAACCGGCTTTATTTCTGCACTGCCGAAAGGCTTCCAGACGCCGCTTGCCGAGCGTGCCACTAACCTCTCGGGCGGCCAGCGGCAGCGTCTGGCGCTGGCCCGCGCGTTGCTGACCGCACCCGGCGTTTTAATTCTGGACGACACCACTTCGGCGGTGGATGCCGGGACAGAAGCGGAAATCAACGCCGCGCTTGGCCGCTACGCCGACGATAATCATATGCTGCTGGTCATCGCCCGTCGCCGTTCGACCTTGCAGTTAGCCAGTAAGATTGTAGTGCTGGAAAAAGGACGCGTGGTCGATGTCGGAACGCAGGCGGAGCTTGAGGCGCGCTCGCAGGCTTTCCGCGCGCTCATGTCAGGTACGGGCGACCTGCTGGAAGATGCGACCGCGTCAAACTCCCTGCTCTGGCCGGAACCGGTCTCTGCGAAGGCGCAGGCTGCTGAAGCCGACGACATTGCCAGGGCTGGCGAAGGCTTTCGTCAACGTATGTGTCGCGTACCGGAACGCGCCGGGCAAGTGGCCCAGTCCGATAAAGGCCGGCGGGTCACCTCCATGCTGGCCCCGGTCGCCTGGATGTTTATCGCGGCGGCCGCGCTGATCGCGATTGATTCCGCCTCGGGCGTTGGCGTACTGATGCTGCTAAAGCGCGGTATCGATTCGGGCGTAGCCATGAACGACCTGAGCGTTATCGGCACCTGTGCCGCGCTCGCGCTGTTGCTGGTGGCCGTCAGCTGGTGCTGTTACTCACTGCAAACGATAGTTTCCGCGCGCGCGTCGGAAACCGTGCAGCACACGGTGCGGTTACGCAGCTTTGGACAACTGCTGCGGCTGGGCCTTCCCTATCACGAGCAGCATACCGATACGCGCCTTACGCGTATGACCGTGGATGTCGATGCGCTGGCGCGGTTTTTACAAAATGGCCTGGCCGGAACCGCCACCAGCCTGATTACCATGGCGGCGATTGCCATCGCGATGTTCTGGCTCGATCCGGTTCTGGCGCTGGTCGCGTCGGGCGCGATCCCCGTCGTGGTGATTGCCACGCTGATTTATCGTCGCCTGAGTTCGCCAGCCTACGCTAAGGCGCGCATTGAAATCGGCAAGGTAAACAGTACGCTACAGGAGAAAGTATCGGGCCTGCGCGTGGTGCAGTCGCACGGTCAGCAGGATGCGGAAGCCGCCCGGCTGCGTTCACTGTCGGATCGCTTCCGCGCTACCCGCGTGCGGGCGCAGAAATATCTGGCCGTTTACTTTCCTTTCCTTACTTTCTGTACCGAAGCCTCTTACGCGGCCGTCCTGCTGGTGGGCGCATCCCGCGTTGCCGAAGGCCAGATGACGGCGGGCGTGCTGGCGGCGTTCTTCCTGCTGCTGGGACAATTTTATGGGCCAGTGCAGCAGCTTTCCGGCATTGTGGATGCTTATCAGCAGGCTTCGGCCAGCGGCAAGCACATCGATGAGCTGCTGGCTACCGAAGGCGCAGAGCCGCTCCAGTCTGCGGATGCGTCTACAAAAGTGCCGATGCAGGGCGCGCTGGCGCTGGAGGCGTTAACTTTCCACTATCCCGACAGCAGCAAAAAAGCGCTGGATAAGCTGAACCTGATCATACCGCAAGGCACGGTGGTGGCGGTGGTCGGTGCCAGCGGCGCGGGTAAATCGACCCTGATTAAGCTGATTGCAGGACTCTACTCCCCTTCCGGCGGCAAGATCCGCGTTGGCGAGCGTGCCGTCGAGCAGATGTCGCTGGCGAGCTATCGTTCTCAGGTGGGGCTGGTGGAGCAGGATGTCGCTTTGTTCAGTGGCGATATTGCCGAAAATATCCGCTATTCTCGTCCGTCCAGCACCGATAAGGAAGTAGAAGATGCGGCGCGGCAGGCGGGTCTGCTGAGTACGCTACGTGCGCTGCCGCAGGGATTCCGCACGCCGGTAAACAACGGCGGTTCGGGCTTATCAGCCGGACAGCGACAGCTTATTGCGCTGGCGCGCGCGCAGCTTGCTAACGCGCATATTCTGCTGCTCGACGAGGCGACGGCGCGCCTGGATCGTGCTGCTGAAGAACTGCTGATGACGTCGCTGATTGAAAACGCGCGTAGTCATGGCCGCACCGCGCTAGTGGTGGCCCATCGCCTGACCACTGCCTGTCGCTGTGATGCTATTGCGGTGATGGAGCGCGGAAAAATTGCCGAATACGGTACCCATGCCGAACTGTTAGCGGCAAACGGCGCTTACGCGCGGCTATGGCGCGACAGCACTGGCGAAGCTGCAACGCAGGTTTCAGGAGAAGAAGCTAAAGAGGCGGGATAAACCTTTCCCCGTGGCGTTGATTGTTACGCGCCACGGGGTTAGTCGGCTATAGCACGGGTAATTAAGGACGGCACGATGTCTGCGGCACTATCGCTGTTTAGCGTTCACACTTGCCAGCACCAGAGGCTTTAATTAGCGCTGGCAGGATACTCACAACAGTGCCTTTAATTAGCGCTGGCAGGGTACCCACAACAGCGCCTTTAATTAGCGCTGGCAGGGTACCCACAGCAAAGCCTTTAATTAGCGCTGGCAGGATGCCAGCGCTTTAGCCGCATCAGGGGCGGCAATATGCAGCAACGCCTGCTGGAAACCGGCATTAAAGGTCTGACCGTGAGAAAGTTCAGGATGCGACCAGTAAGCTACCGGCACTCCTTCCGTATGCAGTAAAGCCAGCGTAGCGCGCACCTTGTTCTGAATATCCGGCGCGGGCGCCTGCGGATTTTTGCCTGGCGCGCCGTCCCCTTCGATAAAAAAGAGCCTTTTCGCACAGAAGTCTGGCTTGTTGATTGCCGCCAGCTGCGTAAGCAGTCCGACATATTTACGGTTCAGCGTGGGGCTGGTGGCGTAATAAGAGGCAAAAAAAGAGGAGGAGAGATAAGCATTCAGAGCAAATATTCCGCCCAGAGAGTGCCCCCAGATACCGCGCTGACTGGCGTCAATGCGCAGGCCTTTTTCGGTCAGCGGTGCAATATTCTTCTCCAGCAACTGTTGAAAAACAGCGCTACCGCCCCCCTTCCAGCCTCGTCTGTCCAGCCCGTCGCCCTCACTGTTTTCCATGACGGGCGGCGTATAATCGTAGCTTCTGGCGGCCAGATCGAAGGGTTTATCGGTCTGATAGCCGATGGCGACAACGACAGGGGGATTCTGTGCTGCCAGCTGCTTTAGCAGCGCATCCGATAACCTGCCCATCACCGCATTGCCGTCCAGCAGATAAAGCACCGGATAACCCGACGGCGGCGGCGCTTTATCAGGCACGCCCGTCCATACCTTATAGTGCCTCTGGCCGTCGGCGGAAGCGAATGTACGGCTACTGAAGTGATAAAATGATGAGCCTTTATCGGCGATATTTGGCCCAAGCGGCGACATATCTGGCCGACAGTAAGCGTTTAATGAACAGAGGAAAGTGAAAAAAAAGGCGGCCATACGTAGCCAGTTTATTCTGCGGTAATGCCGTTGACTCATGCACAAGCTCTCAAGATAAATTTTGCTAAAATGTCACCCGCCCAAAATAGCGAAAGGATAAAGCGGCCCTGCTTTATCCTTCGCTTTTCAGGCAATCCCTAATCAGAAATGCAGTCCCAGCTCCATATAATACGTTCTGCCCGGCTCGTTATAGGTGTTGGCTCCCGCTCCCCACAGGTAGGCACCCGTGGTCGCATTACCGGTACTTTGAGCGTTGCCTTCACGGAAATGACGTTTATCGAACAGATTGTCGATACCAGTCGTGACGTCCAGATTTTTGGTCACGTTATAGGTCGCACTGACGCCCACCAGCGCATAAGGTTTTACCTGACGGGTTTCGCTGCCCGAAGTCGCTACGCCTTTATAGTTATATTTTTTCGGTTTCTGACGGCCATACCAGGTCAGCGTCCCCTGCACGGAGAGGTCATTCGTAGCCTGCCAGTCCAGCGTCGAATTAAGCGTATATTTCGGGATAATGGAGAGGTAATCGCCCGTGGTTTTATTCTGATTGTCGATAATCCAGGTGAAGTTATTTTTCATCGACACCGCAGCGGTAATCGGGAAATTAAGCGTGCCTTCCAGCCCTTGTACCACCGCTTTCGGCACGTTTTCCCACTTATAAACATCCGAAGTACCGTTGGAATATTCCGCCGTATAGCCGCCTTCGATTTTGTCATGGTAGTCGTTGCGATACCAGGTTAGACCGGCCTGTACATCATCATGGTTATATTCAATGCCGATCTCTTTATTGACGCTGGTTTCCGCTTTTAAATCACGATTTCCCTGTAGATAGCAGTAGCCCGCGCTGTCGTAGCAGCCCTGTCCTTTACTGAATAACAGGTAGTTGGGGTTGGTTTGATAGAGATTAGGCGCTTTCCAGGCGCGGGCGATCCCCAGCTTCAGGGTAAAGTCGCTGCCCAGCTCCTGCGATAGATTCAGCGCCGGGCTCCAGTTGCTGCCGGTGATGCTCTGGTGATTAAAACGAATTCCCGGCGTCAGGCGCGTGGTATCGGTCAGCTCAATATTATCTTCCGTATAAATACCATAAATATCGGCTGAGCTGTTTATATCGCGTCCGGAGCTGGCGATGCCTTCTACCGCGCCGCCCGCGGTGGTGGATTCGGTATTAGAGGCAGGATCTTTCATTGCCTGATGATTCATTTCCGCGCCGAGCGTGACGGTCTGATTAACCCAAAGATCAAGCGGAAGATTAACCTCTGAGTGCAGGTTGGTGTCATACAGCGTAATGGTGGAGAAACCTTCATCGGAGGGGCTGAAAATTCCCGCGATGCCGCCAGACAGTCCTTCGTTAAGACGGGTGTTACGTGTTTTTTCAAACTGAACGTAGTTGCTGGTGGTGATGCCGTTGTCCCATGCGCCGGTATATTTCAGGCTAAGCGACTGGCGATAAAGGACGTTGGTTTCTTTGCCATAATATTTCTTTACCAGCGCGTTGCTGTTGGTGTTCTGCGTATCACCAGCGTAGAGATTGCCCTGACGGCTGAAGCCCGCATCCAGCTCCAGCGCCTGGTTTGGTAAAAATGCCCAGCGCAGTGCGGAATGCACGTCCTTGTTGATAAAGCCCTCGCGCCCGGATGGCCAGGAGCCGGCATAGGATCCAATCCGCGGCGTGGTGTGGCTTTCGTTAATATCCTGCGCGTCCGCCTGCGTTTTATTCCAGTTGCCGTAGAGCCGCAGGGTGACATTGTCAGCCAGCGCGCCGCTCAGGCTGGCATTATAGCGTTTGGTGCTGCCTTCCGATTTATGCTCCGGCGCGTTGAAATAGGAATTAAAACTGCCGTGCCACGCATCGGTGGTGGGTTTGGTAATGATATTGACCACGCCGCCCATAGCGCCATTGCCATAAAGCGCGGCGGCCGGGCCACGGATAACCTCAATACGGTCAATCATTTCCGGCGGCACCCAGTTGGTATCGCCGCGAGTATCACGCTCGTCGCTCCAGCCAAAACGTACTGAATTACGGCTGCTCACCGGCATGCCATCAATCAGTATCAGCGTATTTTCCGGCCCCATACCGCGAATATCGATCTGGCGATTATTGCCGCGCTGGCCGCTGTTAGAATTACCGGTAAGATTAACGCCAGGCATAGTGCGGATAATTTCCGCGACGTCGCGCTGAATGGGGTGTTTTTTTATTGCCGTGCTGTCGATAATGGAGACGCCCGGTGCCTGTAACGTTTGTTGCCGGGCCGTAACCGTCATCATATTTTCGCTACTGCTCTTTTCATCCTTAATAGCCAGATCTTTATTCTGGTTATTTTCCTGCATCTGGCTTTGCTTTATTTTGGCAGCATTCTCGCCTGTTTTTATCTGGGTTTCCGTTATATCTTTTGCATTATTTTCTGCATATACCGGAGTTATTGCCAGGCTCGAGGTAATAAGTGAAGCCAACAGAGAGAACGTAAACTTAACTTTCATAATGGTATTTGTCACCGGCCCTGTGGAAGAGGAAAAGCGGGAAAAACACACTATAGTGAGAATGATTATTAATTACAATCAGGGTTTTTGCGTGCGGAAGAATGAATGGCCCTAAACCCCCTTCACTTAACCCCTTATTAAATAAGGTTAAAAGTAAACACCCGTCTCAAAACTGCCGCTCGACGATCCTTAACCCTGCCGGGAAGCGTACCGTTACCCGTCATTCCGCACGCAGGTAAGCTAAGGCAGCCCAGCCTTATTATTTTTATCGCGTGAATAATGGTTTGTTGCGGTAGGGCAGGCTTAACAGCCTGCCCTTTATCGTTAGCTTATTTTTTTATAAATGGCCTGACGTTCGGTCTCGCTCAATACATCGCTATTAGCAAAAAAAGCCATTAATAACGTGCAGAACGCTTCATACGATTGGGCTTCCTGCTCCTGCTTTTCAGCACCATAGGTTGTCTGGCAGCGGTTAAACATATTTACCTGACGGCCATTAATTATTTTCGCCATCATCAGATTATGGCGAAATATCGACTCGCTGTACGTTTCAACAAAATGACTGGCAACCAGGATATCCGCTTCAGCACAGGGTTGCTCGTTAACCGTATACATTAGCCGTTTGCTTTCACCGTTTGCCGACAGCAGCCATTCGCCGCCTGGCAATCGCTCCAGTAAAAATCCCTGCTGTTCTCCCTCTTCCAGCCGTAAAGGCGCGGTCAGGCTGACGCCGCCAAAACCGACATCGGCAAGATAATTTATGCCGTCGAGGGCAACGAGCAGCAGCGTATGCGTTTGCGGCGTCGCCGCCGGTGTATCCATTCCCCAGACCACCCGTGCAAGGTGAGAGGTAACGGAAAAGCCGAGCTCTTTTAGCATTTCGCCGAACAAAATATTATGTTCAAAACAGTAGCCGCCGCGTCTTTTCGTCAGCATTTTTTCGGCAATATCAGCGGCGTTAATACTGACCTTTTTGCCGAGCAAAACATCAATATTTTCAAAAGGAATAATCGATGGCCATGCCTTGTGTAGTGCTTTTAGCGTTTCCAGGCTGGCAACGGGCGATATCGCCAGGCCGGCGATATCAGCAAAGCGGGAGAAACAGGAATTAGCGTTCATGCAGGCAATTTCTTCAGAGGGAAAAAGCTATGTTACCAGCTTTGCGGAATACAGAAACACGCTATTAACACGTCAGCCATGCCCTCTCAGAGTGCACCGTCCGTGGCACGCAAGCCTTACTCTTCATTAGTTCAGCGTCAGAAACTGCCCGTCCATAAACTACTTTTCTTCGTTAAACACGATGCCCAGCTGGCTACGAACCTCATCCATCGCAGACAGCGTCATCAGCGACGTGCTAAGCGGCCGGACAGGCGAATCGATTAAGCCCTGGCCAACACACCAGGCAAGATGCTCCGCTTCGTGATATAGCTGATCGTAGCGGTTAAGCGGCTCTTCCCAGCGCAGCGTTTTGTTGCCCTGGCTGGACGTCATGACAAAGCCGCCCGGCGCGTAAAATTGTCCATCCAGCACGATAGTGGCGTCGCGACCGGCTATTACTGCCCTGCCTGGCGTATTGCTGAACAGCGTAGTATTAAGCACAGAATGCATGCCGTTGGCGTGCTGCAACAGCATAGAGGCCTGGCCGTTAACACCGCCTTCCGCCAGCTGGCCGATAGCCTGAACCCAGGTTGGTGCGCCGCCCGTCATGACGCTAAAGGCAATCAGGTAGCTGCCCAAATCCAGCATCGGGCCGCCCGCCAGATCGGCATTGAAAATGCGGTGATCGGGGGTGAAAAACTCGCCGTGATCGGCAATTAAGGTATGCAGTTCGCCCAGTGCGCCATCAGCCAGCAGCTGGCGCAGCACGGCATATTTCGGCGTAAAGTCGCACCACATCGCCTCCATACAGAGCACGCCCTGGCGTTTCGCTTCGGCTTTCAGCTGCGCGCCTTCAGTAGCATTTAGCGCCAAAGGTTTTTCTATCAACACATGCTTACCGGCCCGTAGCGCCTGCAGCCCATCCGGAAAATGATGGTTATGTGGCGTAGCGATATAGATCACGTCCAGATCGTTCATGGCAAGCATCTCTTCCGCCGAGCTAAAGGTATGCGGAATCGCCCACTTATCGGCAAAGGCTTGCGTTTTCTCCGCATTGCGCCCTGCCACAGCGACCAGCTTCTGCGAGCTGTTTTCCCATAACGATTTGGCGAAATGCGCCGCGATCCAGCCCGGGCCAAGAATGCCCCAGCGCAAGGCTGGAATAGCCTGCGGATGCGCGGTTTCAGGTGTGGGTAAAGCTGTAGGGAACATACTGGCTCCTTGTTATCAACGAGCTGACGCCAGCAAGGAAAGCGGCGACGTCGGAACGCTATCCTCGCCGGTCAGTAGCAACACTATAAGATGAGGAGTGCGGGAAAGTGACGGTGCGCTTGATGGAAAACCCTCAGGGCCTGAATCTCTACCTGACGACAACAAAGCCTCTTTTCGCCTGGCACAGAGACCAGCGAAGCGTTAAGCTCGCCGCCACTCTTTTCAGATTCAGAACATCCTTATGAAACGCCAAACTACTGCCTGCCTTATTCTGCTGCCCATCGTCGCTATTGCTCTTTACTTCTTTTTTAAGCCGCACAGGCAGGATCCGCACTACTATGCAGCCGTCTGCGTCGTTATTGATGCAATGGGTGAACCGGCTTCGGCAACGGACTTTGCCGATAAGCTGCATGACGTCATCATTAACGAAAACTCATCTTACGCGGTGGATAAAGTCGCTTTTGACCGACAATCAGCGCAGGGCGCTATTCAGCGCTACATGAAACTGAACGATATGGAGAAAACGCAGGCCCATCAGGGAATGGATGCTTGCCTGGCCGTGATGATGCCGAGGCAGCCTGAATAGCGTGTCAGCGGGCTTGGCGTATCCGGCCCGCACTTTTTGCTCATCTGCTACTTGTTAACATTATTGCAGCATTTTATACCAGCTTACCTGCGGTAAGTCGTAAACATACACGGTCAACCGCTGGCATACTATGGTGCACAATATAATTATCCCTGGCGCTAAACAGACTGCACCCGCATCAATAATAATTCTCTTATTAACAGAGCAGACCAGTTAGCACGCCTTAACATCACACCAGGCTAGCGATAGTCCTGTAGTCATCCCTTATTTTTACGACCATAATAAATTAAAATTCAGTCAATATAACCGCACGGGGAAAAGATAAATCAAACAGATTAATAAAAATATTTTTAGTTGCTAAAAAAAATCCGGCTCGAACCTTTAGTCATTAGTAAAAAACGCTTAACAGGTTTTTTTGCAACTTATCTGTAAATTATATCCTCGTCTCATTTTACTGCCAATTAAAGTTATAATGCCTGTTCT
>Ga0153982_1000257_pt1 | contig 14982 bp, 22 predicted proteins | sample TSGA066MetaG_FD_104743 | JGI IMG/M metagenome (GOLD analysis project Ga0153982, IMG submission 104743) | Attine ant fungus gardens microbial communities from Georgia, USA - TSGA066 MetaG | ecosystem: Host-associated > Fungi > Mycelium > Unclassified | place: USA: Georgia, Alexander Wildlife...
CACTTAACTAGTCACTCTTAGTTACAAGTAGTGTTACCACATTGTAACGTAGTCACAATACCTAGTTAGGATAAATACAGACCAGAAAGAGAAGGGAACGGCAAGTTCTCTCTTTCTGTATTCTCTTTGTAAAATCTTACTCTGAGGAATTGGTACTCTTATTTGTCTTAGAACAATCTCAAGGGTGCTACTCAAAGTCTTGTTGACATCTCTCCTCCAATATAACTTCACTGAAAACCTTAACCGGATCCTCTAGTGAGGAGCATGAAGATATCAAGTGTTAGATATAAGCTTCAAGTTGAAACGCATATTCAACTGTGAGGTTTAGAGTCTTAACAATAGCAGTTTCTGAGATATTAGCAATTTAATAAACAGTACTATGGTAGTTACCTATTGATCTGCCTGATATCTTGGCCAATATTGATTATCTTGAGACGTAATTAGTATTGATCAAAAGATCTTTTTAAGGGCTTTGTTATGAGAGCTCCAAGAAGGAACAAGTTTCCCATGCGTTCAAACACTTGATCACAAATATCAAGTCATACAATGCAGACAAGATATAAATAGTGTGGGAACTTAAGTAATCATAACATATGACAAGGTCATGTGATTGTAGAATATTCTAGAAGGGCATGTGATTGTGGACTAGTAGTGTACAGCCACTTGTAAAAGTAGTATAAGTAGATAGTCAATCCAACAAGGAACTCTATCGAGTTCTTCCTGAACATCCACCTAGGGTGATCACTAAGAGCTATCACAGCCCATTGATAACATAAGAACTCGATACCCAATGGTGACCTCGCACCTTGTGGCCTCACCATCTACTTATTCTCTTATCTTTCTCGCTAGTGAGCACAGCGCTCACAAGCATCTTGGATAGCAGGCCCTAGCTGTAAAGGGGACTTCTCAGTCAGTTAGAGACTGAGGGAGGAGACTAGGCACTAAGTCTAAGTGCCTTATTCAAGTCCTGACCTCGTAATCAGACGTTGCTCTTTACCTTTTCTTTGTATAAGCTCTGTGCTGTCGTCTATTGTGACGGGTACATGTAGGAGATCGACGGTTACTTCTTAAAAGGCCATCTAGCTTAGAGGTTCCCTTCTTAGGGGCAATCGTGTATATTTTGACTGGGACAGTAGTCAGTAAGGCAGTAGGAGTCTAGACAGGAGAAGATTGTGCTCCTTGTCAGATGTAGCCTTGAGTTCACCCTGGATCGAGAGTCAGACCAAGAAACTGAGTCTGAATACGAGTCATCACTTTCCCCATCACCACCACTACTACCTTACGATATATCGCACCACCAACAACAACAACAACAGGGGGGACCCTCTCAAGCACCTGCCCCCCACCAACCAACCCGCAAGGAGCAACTCCTCGCAATGATCACCACCTTGCAACAGCAGGTCAACAACATACTCCTCCAACAATAGGGGAGCAGAGTAGAGGTTGCAAAACCTCAAGTCTTTAATGGAAGAATGGAGGAAGTGAGCGCATTCATTAATGCGGCTCGAATATATATTAGAATGAAGATGACAGAGGAGGCGGCAACAACCCAGGTGGCCTGGGTATTATCGTATATACAGGGAGGAGTAGCAGAAGCATAGAAGGACAACTTAATGGATGAGCAGGCAAAAGGAGAGTCGGAGGTGGAAACAGTGGAACAACTGTTTTCAAAAATTAGAAATGACTTTGGGGAGACATCAGAGGAAGAAAGAAAGATTGAGCAGTTGAGAATGATAGAGCAGGGGAGCAGGATGTGTGATGAATACGTCCAAGAATTCAAAAAGGTCGCTAGGGGAAATGACTATGAGGGACAACCCCTCATCGAAGAGTTCAAGAGAGGATTGAGTGGAGTAATAAGAAGGAAGTTAGCAGAAGCAGAAGAACCCCCGACTACCATAGGAGAGTAAAGAGAGAATGTTGGGGAGGAATGCGGCGCGCCTAGGGAAAAATACACAGCCAAGGGGAGGTTTTGGAGGGGGGTCATATGGAGGAAGAGGGGGGCAAATAACCTGGCAGGCAGGAGTTCCGCATACAGGAGGAAATAGAGGAGGAGGAGGAAACATGTTTAGCAGAGGGGGAAATAAAACAGGTCCACGAAGAGACCCAAACGCAATGGACGTCGACAGAGGAAGAAGGGGGGATAGAACGTGTAATCATTGTGGGAAGTTTGGCCATATGGCCCAAAATTGTTGGGAAAGAAGTAGAGCAAGAGTAGTAGAGATGTCGCAAGAGTCAGCAAAAGAAAATGGAGAACAGTGAGCTCTCAACTGGCCTCCAACAATCTGTACAGTGTATTGCGCCTAGAAAAATTGGGCAATAAAATCAATTTTTCCAATACTACTGAGAGAGTAAGAGATGTGCGGTGTTTGCTATGACTGCTAAGAGAAGTATGAATGAAAGTAGGGCTAGAAAAGTTAGAAAATCATGAGAGAGTAGTGGTAAAAGCATTATTAGACAGTGGGGCAACAGGCCTGTTCATGGACATGGCCTTCGCGAAAGAAAAAGGGTTCAGAATGGAAAGAATGAAGAAACCCCTGTTAGTTAAAAATATGGATGGAACAATAAATGTAGGGGAAGCAATAATGCACCAGGTTGAGTGCAACATGTTCTTCAAAGGACACATAGAAAGAGTTAGAATGGATGTGTGTAACTTGGGAAAAACAGAGATCATATTAGGGATGCCATGGCTGGTTGCCCATAACCCTGAAATAGATTGGGAGAAGGGGGAAGTAAAAATGACGTGATGCCCACCCATATGTGGAAAAAAAAAGCAAGAGGAAAAAAGAGAAGTAAAGAAAGTAGAGAAAGATGAAGACGAAGAAGTACTAAGGAAGTTGGTATCTAAGAAATTTTGGAAGTGAAAGAAGGTATTTGGAAAAAGAGAGTCAGAAAGAATGCCAGTGCGAAAAGCCTGGGATCATGCGATAGAGTTAAAGGAAGGTTTTGTACCAAAGAAGGGAAAAGTGTATTCTCTATCAAGGGAAGAAAGAGAGAAAGTACAAGCGTTTGTAGAAGACCAACTAAGAAAGGGATACATTCGCCCATCCAAATCACCCCAGATATCACCAGTACATTTTGTAGCAAAAAAGGATGGGAAGCAAAGAATGGTGCAAGACTATTGTCACATTAACCAATGGACAATAAAGAATGAATACCCCCTACTTCTTATTGCAGACATATTGGATGGAGTAGGGAAGAGGAAGGTGTTCACGAAACTGGATCTGAGGTGGGGTTATAATAATATCTGGATCAAGGAAGGAGACGAATAAAAGGCGGCATTTACAATGCATATTGGAGCCTATGAACCCACAGTTATGTATTTCGGGCTGACAAACTCCCCTGCTACCTTCCAGACAATGATGAACGACCTATTCCAAGATCTCATTAATCAAGGGGATACTGGGACCTTCATTGATGACATTTTAGTAGCCATGGATACAGAGGAGGGGCATGATGAGTTGGTAGACGAAGTGCTCAGGAGGCTAGAGGAGAATAATTTGTTTGTAAAACTGGAAAAATGCAAGTGGAAGGTCAGAGAGGTAGAATTCTTGGGAGTAGTGATTAGCCCAAAAGGTATAGAGATGTAGAAGGAAATGGTGGAAGGAGTTCTCAACTGGCCAGCACCAAGAAATGTTAAGGAAGTACAAAAGTTCCTAGGCCTTGCCAACTATTATAGGAGGTTTATAAAAGGCTTCGCTAGAATAGCAGCACTGCCACACGTGCTGGTCAAAAAGGAGCAGAAATAGAAGTGGGAAAAGGAGCAAGAAGAAGTGTTTGGAAAGCTCAAAGCAGTGTTTACTACGGAACCAGTTTTAGTGATTCTAGACATAGATAAGGAGATGAGGGTGGAGGCAGACACCTCGGACTATACAACGGGAGGAGTGTTGTCAGCAAAATGCGAGGATGGAAAGTGGAGGCCAGTGGCCTTCATTTCTAAATTGTTAAACGCTACGGAGCATAACTATAAAATCCATGACAAAGAAATGTTGGCAGTCATTAGGTATCTCAAAGCATGGAGACACTATTTAGAAGGAGCAAAGCTGGAATTCGAAATTTGAACGGATCATAAAAACCTCTAATACTTCATGACAAGCCAAAAGTTAAATCGAAGACAAGCACGATGGGCTTTGTATCTCTCGCGATTTAACTTTACCTTAAAGCACGTTCCAGGGAAAAGTATGGGGAAGGCAGATGGACTAAGTAGAAGACCAGATTGGCAAGAAGGGATGGAAAGAGATAACAAAAACCAAACGTTAATAAAGCCTGAATGGGTTAGAGGAGCAGAAACAATAGTGGAAGAGGGAAATTTGAGGGAAAGGATAAAAAAGGTGCAAGAGGAGGATGAAAGAGTGGTAAAGGCAGTAGAAGAGTTAAAGAAAGCAGGAGTAAAGACGTTGAGGGATGAAGAATGGGAAATAGAAGATGGGGTAGTACTGAAGGAAGGAAGGATATACGTGCTGGAAGGGGAACTCAGAGAGGAGGTAATACGATTGCACCATGACACCCCAGTAAGAGGGCATGGAGGAAGATGGAAGACGATGGAGTTGGTCACTAGAAACTATTGGTGGCCAGGAGTAACAAAAGAGGTAGGGAGATATGTAGATGGATGTGATGCTTGTCAAAGATACAAGAATTGAAATGAGGCACCAGCAGGAAAATTAATGCCTAATGCAATCCCAGAGAAGCCATAGAGTCACATCTCAGCAGACTTTATCACTAAGCTACCCCTAGCTTAGGGATATGACACCATTCTAGTCATATATGATCGTTTCAGTAAGATGGCGCACTTCATAGCAACAACAGAAAAGATGTCAGTAGAGGGACTTGCCAAATTGTTTCGAGACCATGTATGGAAGTTGCACGGGCTTCCAGAAAGCATCATATCAGATAGAGGGATACAGTTTGTAGTGGGAATGATGAAGAAGATGAACAACTTGCTGGGTATCCAAACAAAACTCTCGACGGCCTATCATCCACAAACAGATGGGCAGACAGAAAGAATAAATCAGGAGTTGGAGCAGTACCTGAGGGTCTTTATCGACCATAGACAGGAGCAATGGCTGGATTGGCTAGGAACAGTGGAATTTACGTACAATAACAAAATTCACACAGCAATAAAAAACTCACCATTCAAAGTAAATTATGGACAAGACCCGAGAATGGGATTTGAGGGAAAAAGGAAAGGGAAGTATGAAGTAGCAGGAAAATTCATGGAAAAAATGAGGAAAATCCAGGAGAAAGTAAAAACAGCACTAGGGAAAGCACAGGAGGAAATGAAGAAATTTGCAGATAGGAAATGAGGAAAGGGGGAGGAATACAGAGTAGGGGACTCAGTACTACTGAGTACAAAGGACTTGAAATGGCAAATAAAGGAAAGAAGGTCGGAGAAACTGACAGAACGCTTTGTGGGCCCCTATAAGGTCAAAGGGATTGTCTCTAGCAATGAAATAAAGCTAGAATTACCTAAATCTATTAAAATACACCCTGTAGTTAATGTAAGTAGAGTACAACTTTACAAACCACAGGTAGAGGGACAGAGAAAGACGTTCCCAAAACCAGTCATCATCAAAGGAAAGGAAGAATTCAAGGTGGAGAAAATCTTGAATAAACGAGTAGTACAAGGAAAGGAGAAATTCTTAGTATGGTAGAAAGGGTATACGGCAAAAGGAGATATATGGGAAAATAGAGAAAATTTGGAGAATACGAAAGAGTTGGTTGAAGAGTTTGAGAGGGAGTACGGGGAAGAGGCAGAAGAACTTAGGCAACAGAAGCTGAAAGAAAAAGAGGAGAAATTTAGCTAAGAATTACCTAGGGAATTTACGGCAAAATTACTATATGGATGGGGAAGGAAAAGATACGAAAGAGAGAAAGAGAAGAGATGGGATAAAAACTGGAATCGATGAAAAAATTCCTCAGGACAAGGAATCTTGAAGGGGGGACCATGTTATAAGAGCCCCAAGAAGAAACAAGTTTCCTATACATTCAAACACTTGATTGCAAATATCAAGTCGTACAATGCAAACAAGATATAAATAGTGTGGGAACTTAAGTAATCATAACATATGACAAGATCATGTGATTGTAGAATATTCTAGAAGGGCATGTGATTGTGAACTAGTAGTGTACAGCCACTTGTAAAAGTAGTATAAGTAGGTAGTCAATCCAACAAAGAACTCTATCGAGTTCTTTCTGAACATCCACCTAGGGTGATCACTAAGAGCTATCACAGCTGTTATCACAGAGTCTTGATAACTTAGAGGCCACTCGAGATGAGTGTTTAGGAAGAACTCAATGGAGTTCTCTGTTGGATTTAACTACCTACTTATACTACTTTACAAGTGGCTGTGCTCTACTATTACATGATCACATGTCTTTCTAGAATATTCTATGATCACATGACTTTATCATGTGATATGATTACCTAATTCCCATGCTATTTATATCTTGTCCTTGTTGTACAATTTGATGTTAGAGATCAAATGTTCAAATGCATGGGAAACTCTTTCCTTTCTGGGGCTCTCATAACATGGCCCCCCCTTCAAGATTCCTTATCCCAAGGAATTTTTCTATCAATTCCAATTCTCGTCCCACCTCTTCTCTCTTTCTTTCTCATATCTTTTTCTCCCCCAACCATATAGTAGTTTAGCTGTAAATTCCCTTGGTAATTCCCGGCTAAATTCCTTCTCTTCTTCTTCCAGCTCCTATCGCCTAAGTTCTTCTGCCTCTTCCCCATACTCCCTCTCAAACTCTTCTACTAGCCCTTTTGCATTTTCTAAATTCTTTCTATCTTCCCACGTATCTTCTTCCACTGTGTACCCCTTCCATCGTACCAAGAACTTCTTTTTTCCCTGCACTATTCTTTTGTTCAGGATTTTTTCCACTTTGAACTCTTCTTCCCCCTCGATGATGACCGGTTTTGGTGGTGTCTTTTTCTGTCCCTCTACCTGTGGTTTGTATAGCCGTACTTTACTTACATTTACTATAGGATGTATCCTAATTGATTTGGGCAGTTCTAACTCTACTGCATTACTAGAGATGATTCCCTTAATCTTATAGGGGCCTACAAAGCACTTCATCAGTTTTTCCGATCTTCTCTCCTTCATTTGCTATTTCAAGTCCTTTGTACTTAGCAGTACTAAGTCCCCTACTCTGTATTCTTCGCCTTTTCCTTGTTTCCTGTCTGTGAACTTCTTCATTTCCTCTTGCACCTTTCTTAGTGCTGCTTTTGCCTCCTTCTGGATTTTCCTCATCTTCTCTATGAACTTCCCTACTGCTTCATACTTTCCCTTCCTTCTTCCCTCAAATCCCATCCTTGGGTCTTGGCCATAGTTTACTTTGAATGGCGATATTTTTGTTGTCGTGTGAATCTTATTGTTGTATACAAATTCTACCGTTCCTAGCCAATCTGGCTACTGTTCTTGTCTATGGTCGATAAAAATTCTCAGGTACTGTTCTAACTCCTGGTTCACCCTTTCTGTTTGCCCATTTGTTTGTGGGTGATAGACCATTGAAAGTTTTGTTTGAATCTCCAGCAAATTATTCAACTCCTTTATCATTCCTGCTACAAACTATACTCCTCTGTCCGATATGATGCTTTCTGGGAGGCTGTGCAGCCTCCATACTTGGTCCTGAAACAGCTTTGCTAGTCCCTCTGCCGACATTTTTTCCATGGTGGCTATAAAATATGCCATTTTGCTAAACCTGTCGCATTGCGTCATATCCCTGAGCTAGTGGTAACTTTGTGATGAAGTCTGCTGAAATATAACTCTATGGTTTCTCTGGGATTGCATTGGGCATCAACTTTTCTACCGGTGCTTCGCTTCGATTCTTGTACCTTTGACAAGCATCACATCCATCCACATATCTCTCTACTTCTTTCGTTACTCCTGGCCACCAGTAATTTCTGGTAACCAGCTCTGTCGTCTTTCATCTTCCTCCATGCCCTCCTACTGGGGTGTTGTAGTGTAGTCATATTACTTCCCCCCTAAGTTCTCCTTCTGGCACATATATTCTTCCTTTCTTCAGTACTACTCTATCCTCTATTTCCCATTTTTCGTCTCTCAACGTTTTTACCCCTGCCTTCTTTAGCTCTTCTATTGCTTTTACTACTTTTTTGTCTTCTTCCTGTGCCTTCTTTATCCTTTTCCTTAAATCTCCCTCTTCTATCACCGTTTCTACCCCTCTAACCCACTCTGGCCTGATCAGTGTTCGATCTTCGTTATCTTTTTCCACCCCTTCTTGCCAATCTGGCCTTCTACTTAGTCTATCTGCTTTTCCCATACTCTTTCCTGGAACATGTTTTAAGGTGAAGTTAAATCGCAATAGATATAGTGCCCATCGCGCTTATCGTCAATTCAACTTTTGGCTCGTCATGAAATACTGGAGGTTTTTGTGGTCTGTCCAGATTTCGAATTCTAGTTTCGCTCCTTCCAAGTAATGCCTCCATGCTTCAAGACATCTGATAACTGCCAACATCTCCTTGTTATGGATCTTGTAGTTTTACTCTGTAGCATTTAACGACTTTGAGATGAAGGCCACTGGCCTCCACTTGCCATCTTTGCATTTTAATGACAACACTCCTCCCATTGCATAGTCTGAGGCATCCACCTCCATTCTCATCTCTCTATTTATGTCTAGTATTGCTAAAACAGGTTCTGTCGTGAACATCTTTTTTAGTTTTCCAAATGCTTCCTCTTGCTCCTTTTCCCATTTCCACTTCTGCTCCTTCCTGACCAGTACGTGTAATGGCGCTGCTATTTTAGCAAAGTTCCTTATAAACCTTCTGTAATAGTTGGCTAGGCCCAAGAACTTCTGCATCTCTTTGATGTTTTTGGGTGCTGGCCAGTTTAGCATTCCTTCCACCTTTTCCTTCTGTATTTCTACTTCTCTTGGCCCGATTATTACTCCTAGGAATTCTACCTCTCTCACTTTCCACTTGCACTTCTCTGGTTTCACAAACAGGTCATTTTCTTCTAACCTTTTCAATACTTCCTCTACCAACTTGTCGTGCCCTTCCTCTGTATCTGTTGCTACTAGAATGTTGTCAATGAAGGTTGCTGTGTCTCCCTGATTTATAAGGTCCCAGAAGAGGTCATTCATCATTGTCTGGAAAGTAGCGGGGGAGTTTATTAACCCAAAGTACATTACTGTGGGTTCGTATGCTCCAATGTACATAGTGAATGCTGCTTTCCATTCGTCTTCTGACATTGTTGTAACCTCATCTCAGATCCAACTTTGTAAACACCTTCCTCTTCCCTACTCCATCCAGTATGTCTGCAATAAGTGGCAATAGATATCCGTTTTTTATTGTTCACTGATTTATATGGCGATAATCTTGCACCATCCTCCTTTTGCCATTCTTTTTTGCCACAAAGTACACTGGTGACGTTTGCAGTGATTTGGAGGGTCGAATATACCCTTTTCGTAGTTAATCTTCCACAAACGCTTGCACTTTCTCCCTTTCTTCCCTTGATAATGAGTACACCTTTCCTTTCTTTGGTGTAAACCCCTCCTTTAACTCAATTGCATGGTTTCAGGCCTTTCGCACTGGCATTCTTTCTGACTCTCTTTTCCCAAAGACTTTCTTCCACTTCCAAAACCTTTTGGGTACTAACTTCCTCAGTGTTTTTTTATCTTTATCTTTTTCTATCTTCTTTACTTCTTTTTTCTTTTTCTCCTGTTTTCCTTTTCTGCATATGGGTGGACACATCGTCATCCCCCTTTCTCCCAATCTATCTCTGGATTATGGACCGCCAACTATGGCATCTCTAGTATGACCTCTGTCTTCCCCAGGTTACACATGTCTATTCTGACTCTTTCTACATGTCCTTTGAAGAACATGTTGCACTCGACTTGGTGCGTTATTGCTCCTCCTACATTTACTGTTTTATCCACGTTTTTGACTAGCAAGGGGTTCTTTATCCTCTCCATTTTGAACCCCTTCTCTCTTGCAAAGGTCGTGTCCATGAATAGACCTGTTGCTCTGCTATTTAGCAGAGCTTTTACCACTACCCCTTCATGATTTTCTAGCTTCTCTAGTCCCACCCTCATCCATACTTCTCTTAGCGGCTTTAGTGTGCGCTGCATGTCTCTTACTCTCTCAGTGTTTTTGCAAGAATTTAATTTATTGTCCAATTTCTCTGGGAGCAATACACTATACAGATTTGAGGAGGCTAGCCGAGAGCTTACTGACCTCCAGTTTCTTTTACCGACTCTTGTGGCATCTCCACTACTCTCGCTCTATTCTTTTCCCAACAATTTCAGGCCATATGGCCAAACTTTCCGCAGTGATAGCACATTCTGTTCCCTGCTTTTCCTCTGTTGACATCCATTGCATTTGGGTCTCTCCATGGACCTGCTTGATTTCCTCCTCTACTAAACATGTTTCTTCTCCCTCCTCTATTTCCTCCCGTGTGCGAGACTCCTGCCCACTAGGTTATTTGCCCTCCTTTTCCCCCATATGACCCTCCTCCAAAACTTCCCCTTGGCTACGCATTTCCCCCTGGGCGTGCCGCATTCCTCTCTAACATCCTCTCCTCTGCCCTACTTTGCCTCTGATTCCTATTCAACCTTACTGCTCTTTCTTGCCACTCTCCTATGGTGGACGGTGGTTCCTCTGCCTCTGCTAATTTTCTTCTGATGGCTCCATTGAGGCCCCTTTTGAATTCTTCAATAAGGGATCATCCCTCGTAGCTGCTCCCCCTGGCAACCTTTTTGAACTCCTAGACGTACTCGTCACACATCCTTCCCCCCTGCTCTATCGTTCTCAGTTGCTCAATTTTTCTTTCTTCCTCCGATGTCTCCCCGAAATCAGTTTTAATTTTTGAAAACAGCTGTTCTACTGTTTCCACCTCTGACTCTCCCTTGGCCAGCTCGTCCATTAGGTTGTCCTTCCATCCCTCCGCTATTCCCCCCTGCACATAAGATAACACCCAGGCCACCTGGGTTGTTGCTGCTTCCTCTGTTATCTTCATTCTGATGTATATGCGAGCTGCGTTAATGAACGCGCTCACCTCCTCCATTTTCCCATTGAATACTTGAGGTCTTGCGACCTCTACTCGGCTCCCCTGCTGTTAGAGGAGCATGGTGTTAACCTGCTGCTGCAGGGTGGCGATCATGGCGAGGAGTTGCTCCTCTCTGGTTGGTAGTGGTGGTTAGCAGGGGGCAGACATCTGGGATAGTTCCCCCTGTTTGTTGCTGTTGTTGCCATGACATGTTATAGGGCGGTGGTGGTAACAGTGATGGTGAGGATTCGTATTCGGTTTCAGTTTCTTGTTCTGATTCTCGATCCAGGGCAAACTCAAGGCTACGTCTAACAGAGAGTGCAATCTTTTCCTGTCTAGACTCCTATTGCCTTACTAACTACTGCCCTAATCAAGATGTATACGATTGCCCCTAAGAAGGAAACCCCTAAGCTAAACGGCCTTTTAAGAAGTAACCGTTGATCTCCTGCGTGTACCCATCACAATGGACGACAGCACAGAGCTTATACAAGGAAAGGAAGTAGATAACTGGTCTGATTTGAAGGTTAGGACTCAACTACACACCCAGACTTGGTGTACTGTTTCCTTTCTCAGTCTCTCCTGACTGAGAAGTCCCCTTTACAGCTAGGGCCCGCTATCCAAGAGGCTTGTGAGCGCTGTGCTCACTAGTGAGGAAGATGAGAGAGTAAGTGGTGGTGGGGGTATTCACTTGTAGCGCCAGTATTAAGCCAACTGCGCGTAGAATGAATATGAGCAGGGATCGAGATGATTGGTGCTTGGGAGTGGAATCGAGTTCTTTTGTTATTACAGAGTCTTGACGACTTAGGAACCACTCGAGATAAGTGTTTAGAAAGAACTCGATGGAGTTCTCTATTGGATTTGACTACCTACTTATACTACTTTACAAGTGGCTGTGCTCTACTATTACATGATCACATGACTTTCCAGAACATTCTATGATCACATGACTTTATCACGTGATATGATTACCTAATTCCCATGCTATTTATATCTTGTCCTTGTTGTACAATTTGATGTTGGAGATCAAATGTTCAAACGTATGGGAAACTCTTTCCTTTCTGGGGCTCTTATAACAACAGCCTATCGATAACAGGCTTTCTGTAGCCATTAAGACTATGAGAATCATCAAAGAATTGGTAGAGATAGGTTTGAATAAAGTTTGTGACACTCTTTCTAGTCTATATTTATTCTAACTAGATATTATGACTATGTTATAATGTGATAACACTACTTATAACTGAAGATGACTAGTTAAGTAATAATCCAGTAACAGAGGTAATTGTAAGGAAGCTAAACTCCAAGCTGGAATAAAGCTAACTGCTCTTTGTTCAGTGATTGACAAAGAGAACTCGATAAAGTTCCCGTTAGATTTGCTACACTATATATACAATTACTGTTGTGGCTATGTGTCTTGTCTTCCACAGTCCTCATGTCTATCAGCTGACTTCTTTGTCATATTCTGTGACTGTGACCTGTGACTCCTTGTGATGTGACCTTTCTGTGACTTGTCATGTGATATTTCCCATGCTCTATTTAGTAATAAAAGAAAAGAAAAGGAAAAGAAATATTAAATAATAACTTAGCCATTTTGCCAAGTCATGACAGTAATAAGTCAAGTCAATGTCTAAGAATAGATTAGTCTAATGTTATCCTATTTAGTTCTAGTCCAAAGATAAAAAAAAGATTATTTAAGATTTCTCTAAAGAGTTTTGTCTATTCTGAACCTTAAATATTCAATGTATTACTGTATTTTAATATCTTTGTCAAGCAATGCTAATATCTTATTTACTAATCACTTATTATCAGACTATAGCTAATAATAATTGTAGTCCTACTCAATGTTTAGTACTAGCTATTTCTTTTTTTGGTCTTTGACTTGGTCTTTGTACCTATATACTCTATTAATATCAACTATCAGATGTATTTTTATTGTACTTGGTAGATCTAATTCTATCATATTTGTTGAAATTACTTCTTTTACTTGATAAGGCTCAACTAATTCTCTCAGTCAGTTTGCTAATCATTTCTCTTATATCTAGTACTTTAATTTTTTAGTACTTAACAGTACCTAGTCTCCTACTTGATATTATTTTGTCTCACTTCTCTTTCTATTTATATACTTTCTTATTTCTTTCTGACTTTTCTTTAGTACTGCTTCTGTTTCTTTATGTACTTCTTTTATTTTTGTTACAAGTTTCTCTACCTTTTCAAACTTTTCCTCTTTTCTTATCTCAAATCCCATATATAGGTTCTATTTATTATTTGTTCTGAATAGTAATACTTTTGTACTTGTTTGTACTTTGTTATTGTATGCAAACTTTACAGTTGTTAACCAATCCGGTATAGTGACTTAGCCTAGATAACTTAATCACCCTTCAAGTCCAAGTTGACAAGGAAAACTCAATAGAGTTTCTATTAGATTTTCTATACTACTTATACAACTACTATATGGTCTGTGCACTGTTTTTTCATGCCCATCATGTGACATCATGTAAAAGTAACTATGTGACACTTTTTCACACTCCTTTCTGTATAGTAAGTCCAAGAGAAAGAAAAAAATATATAAATAATTACTTAGCTGTTTTACCAAGTTATAACATCTAGCTATTACTCCTAATAGTAATCTATGAATATTTTGAGATATTGTTTGAAGTTCTGATTCATTGTCTTTGTTTAGCTATTTATTTATAGATAGTATACTGTCAATAACTTAATATTTATTCCCAACATACAATTTAACTCTTTTATTATTTCTGCTGTAAACTATGCTCCTTTGTTTGTTATAATACTTTCTAGTAAGCTATATAGCTTTTAGATGTTATTCCTAAATAATTTTACTACTCCTTTCACTAAAATTTTTTCTGTAGTTAGTACAAAGTATACTATGTTTGTTATTTTGTTGCATACTACTAGTATATTACAAGGTTTTCATCTGGGCCTCTGGTCCTTCTTGAACTCTCTACTAATTCTGTGTTATTAAGTTTGTGTTGAAGTTAGTTCACTATGCTCTCTTCCTACAATGGTCTATACAGCAGATAGTATTGTTTATCAGGTCGCTTTGCTTCCTTCCAATAATGGTCTGAGACACAGTGAGTAATATTGTGTGTTAGGTCGCTATACTTTCTTCCTTCACTGGTAATTTGCACTGTTGTATGTCAGGTTGCTCTGCTCCCTTCCTACACACTAATTTTGTGTTATTAAGATTGTACTGAAGTCAGTTCACTATGCTCCCTTCCTATAATAGTTTGTGCAGCTGCAGATATTAATGTTTATTAGGTTACTTTGCTCTCTTCCAACAATAGTTTGTGCAACTGCAGATAGTGTCGTTAATTAGGTCGCTTTACTTCCTTCCAATAATAGTCTGTGACACAGTGAGCAATATTATGCATTAGGTCACTATGCTTCCTTTCTTTACTAGTAATTTGCACTGTTGTAAGTCAGGTTGCTCTGCTCCCTTCCTACAACAGTAAGGCCACAGCTAGCTCGCTTTGCTCACTGCCTGTTCCAATTTTATTCCAATTTTTCCTAATTTATTTGAATTTATTTGAATTTTTGAGTGAAAAGCAAGGTCATGTGACAAAGTTGCTTGGTTAGTTCTGAGTTAGCAGCCATCATCCCACATCGGTCTCACATATATACTAGACAAGGTTTTCATTCAGGCCTTCAGCCTGGCTTGTAAAGTTTATGTTGAAGTCAGTCCATTTCACTCCTTTCCTATAACGGTCTATGAGATTAAAGTTTGTTTAATTTCTGTAATATTATGTTATTGAGTTTGTGTTATAGTCAATCTACTATATATATTTTTTTACAATAGTCTATAGAATAGTAGATAGTATAGCCTAAAAGATTGCTATGCTTCCTTCCAATAACAGTCTGCTCTTTTTTCATCTTTCAAATCATTAAAAATCAATCTCAAGTCCATTGTTAGATACAAATACAATCTATAATCTAATGCTATTGAATACTTCTTTATATACTA
>Ga0153982_1000259_pt1 | contig 14959 bp, 14 predicted proteins | sample TSGA066MetaG_FD_104743 | JGI IMG/M metagenome (GOLD analysis project Ga0153982, IMG submission 104743) | Attine ant fungus gardens microbial communities from Georgia, USA - TSGA066 MetaG | ecosystem: Host-associated > Fungi > Mycelium > Unclassified | place: USA: Georgia, Alexander Wildlife...
GAATATAGATTGGGCATTAAAATATTTTCTTAAAAAAGTATAAAAAGGTTGAAAGGTTTTTGAGAAAGCTACTTTTTAAAATAGGTACAATGTGATATAATTAATAATACTATAATTGACTTGAGGAGAATTGACATGAGTAGGGAGAGAGAGGCAGTTAAATATAGAAGGTATGGACTAATTCTTTATTACATACTGAAAATAGTAGGAAAAACATTAAATATAAAAATAATAAAAAATGATAAACTAAAAGAAAATGAGGAGAGTTATGTTTTTGCATTCTGGCATAATAAACTTGTAGCTCCAACTCTTTGTCTTGATTATATAGAAAAAAGAGCAGTACTTGCCAGCCCATCAAAAGATGGTGAGCTTATTTCTGTTCCATTGGAGAAAATGGGATTTCATATGGTAAGAGGTTCTTCAGATAAAAACTCAACATCTAGCTTAATATCCCTTATTAAGTTGATGAAAAAAGGATATAGTATAGGAACTCCAGTAGATGGTCCTAAAGGACCTATATATGAGGTGAAACCTGGAATGATTTATTTAGCTCAAAAGGGAAGGATGCGGATGGTTCCCCTGGGAGGGGCCTATAAGAGAAAATGGACATTTAATAAAGCATGGGATAAATTTCAATTTCCCAAACCTTTTACAACAATGGTATTTTTGATGGGAGATCCAATAGAAATACCTAAAGATGCAAATATAGAAGAATATTGTGAAATTTTAAAAAATAAATTAAATGAATTAGATAAAGAGGCTGAAAAATATTTTTAGTAAAAATATCTAATATCTAAAGAGGAGAGATAGATGAATAAGAATTTTTATGTAACAACACCTATTTATTATGTAAATGGAGATCCACATGTTGGAAGTGCTTATACAACTATAGCAGCAGATGTTATAGCTAGATATAAAAAAACTATGGGATATGATGTTTTCTTTTTGACTGGAACTGATGAACATGGACAAAAAATAGAAGAGGCTGCTAAACAAAAAGGATACACACCTCAAGAGTGGACAGATATAATGGCACCAAAATTTGTGGAAATGTGGAAAACTTTAAATATAGAATATACAGATTTTATAAGAACTACAGAACCAAGACATAAAGAGGCTGTAAAAAAAATACTGAAAAAAGTTTATAATAATGGAGATATATATAAAGGAGAATATTCAGGAAAGTATTGTGTATCTTGTGAAACATTTGTTCCTGAAAATCAAATAGTAAATGGAAATCATTGTCCTGACTGTGGAAAAGAATTAAGAGTAGTAAAAGAAGAATCATATTTCTTTAAAATGTCAAAATACCAAGATACTCTTTTAGCTCATATAGATTCTCATCCAGATTTTATTCTTCCTCGTTCAAGAAAGAATGAAGTTGTTTCTTTTATTAAACAGGGATTACAAGACTTGTCTATATCTAGAAATACTTTTGAATGGGGTGTTCCAATAGAGTTTGCTCCAGGTCATATAACTTATGTGTGGTTTGATGCTCTTACTAACTATCTTACAGCAGTAGGATATGAAAATAACCCTGAATTATTTGATAAATTCTGGACTAATGGTGAAGTTATGCATTTGTTAGGAAAAGATATAGTAAGATTCCATGCTATTATATGGCCTTGTATGCTTCTTTCAGCAGGGGTAAAACTTCCAGACCATGTTGTTGCTCATGGTTGGTGGACTTCTGAAGGTGATAAAATGTCTAAATCTAGAGGGAATGTAGTAGATCCAGTAGCAGAAAGTAAAAAATATGGAGTAGATGCTTTCAGATATTGTCTGCTTAGAGAAGTTCAATTTGGAAATGATGGAGACTACTCAACAAAATCAGTAGTTACTAGGATTAATTCTGATCTTGCAAATGATTTAGGAAATTTATTGAATAGAACGTTAGGAATGCATAAAAAATACTTTAATGGTGTAATTGCTGCTGGAACAACAAGAGACACTTTTGATGATGAAATAGAAAATTTATGGAACGAGACTTTAAATGAAGTTACTGAACAAATGAACATAGTTCAATTTTCAAAATCTCTTGAAGCTATATGGAGATTTATATCAAGACTTAATAAATATATTGATGAAACTGCACCTTGGGCACTTGCAAAAGATGAAGATAAAAAAGATAGACTTGCAGTTGTAATGAATCACTTAGTAAATGGATTGTATAAAATTGCTGTAATGATTTATCCATATATGCCTACTGCAGCTCAAAAAATATGGAATCAACTAGGGGTAGAAAAACTTGTAAAAGATGCTAAAGTGGCAGATATTACTGGATGGAATCTTCTTTCAGTTGGACATGTTTTAGGAAATGCTGAACCAATATTCCCAAGACTTGATTTAGAAGTTTTTGAAACTAAAAAAGATTTAATGGAAGTAAATCCAGAATTAGTAATAGAAAATGCTGTAGATATTTCTGAATTTGATAAATTAAAAATACAGGTAGTAGAAATATTAGAAGCTGGAAAAATAAATGGTGCTGATAAATTACTTAAATTTAAAGTAAGTCTTGGAGATCATGCTAGACAGATAGTTTCTGGTATTGCAAAATCATATCCAGAACCTGAAAAATTGGTAGGAAAAAAAGTTCTTGCTATAACTAATTTAAAAACTGTTAAACTTAGAGGAGAAGTATCTCAGGGAATGCTTTTGAGTACTGAAGATAAAGTAAATGGACTTAAATTAGTAGAAGTGGATAAAAGTGTAGTAGTAGGATCAAGAGCAAAGTAAAGAATATACAGGAGGAAAATATAGAATGAAAAAAGTCACAAAGGCAGTAATTCCAGCAGCAGGATTAGGAACAAGAGTATTACCTGCTACTAAAGCACAGCCTAAAGAGATGCTTGTAATAGTTGACAAACCTTCTTTACAGTATATTGTAGAAGAACTTGTAGAATCTGGAATCACAGATATAGTAATTGTTACAGGGAGAAATAAAAATTCTATAGAAGATCACTTTGACTATTCATATGAACTTGAAAATACATTGCAAAAAGATGGAAAAGATGAACTTTTAGAAAAAATAGAAAATCTATCAACTATGGCAAATATTTTTTATGTAAGACAAAATCTTCCTAAAGGATTGGGACATGCTATATTAAAAGCAAAGCCTTTTATGGGAGATGATCCTTTTATTATAGCTCTTGGAGATGATATAGTATATAATCCAGAAAAACCAGTAGCTAAACAGTTGATAGATGTATATGAAAAATATGGCTCAAGTATAGTAGGATGTCAGGAAGTAGAAGAAAAAGATATTTCTAAATATGGAATAGTTAAACCTATTGAAAGACTTGATAATAATACTTGTGTGATAGAAGATTTTATAGAAAAACCATCTCTTGAAGAAGCTCCTTCTAAATTTGCCTGTCTGGGAAGATATCTTCTTACTGGAAAGATATTTAAATATCTTGAAGAAGTTAAACCAGGAAAAGGTGGAGAAATACAGCTTACAGATGCTATATTAAATATGCTTAAAGATGGAGAAAGAGTTCTTTCATACAACTTTGAAGGAAAAAGATATGATATTGGTAATAAAGTTGGGCTCCTAAAAGCTAATATAGAATTTGGACTTAAAAATGAAGAAACAAGAGAAGAATTATTAAAATATCTGAAAACAGAGCTTAAATTAGATTAATAATTAAGATGATGAGTATGATTTTATAAATCACCTCATCATTCTTTTTATACATAGGGGGAAGTATGGGAGCAAAATTAAGAAATATAAGTGCAATGCTAATATTTGGAACAATAGGAATATTTGTAAAAAATATAGAATTAGCTTCCAGTGAAATAGCTTTATTAAGAGGAATAATAGGAGGAGTTATTCTTATTATTGTTTCTATTTTGGTAAAAAACAAAGTATCTTTTAAAGATATAAAACCTAATCTTCTTCTTCTTTTATTATCAGGTGGAGCAGTAGGGTTAAACTGGATATTTTTATTTCAGGCATATAGATATACAACGATTTCTAATGCTACTTTAAGTTATTACTTTGCTCCAGTTTTTGTGATGCTGCTTTCACCATTTATACTGAAGGAAAAACTAACTGTAAAGAAAATATTTTGTGTTGTATGTGCAATGCTGGGAATGATATGCATAGTAGGAAATGGCGGAGGAAGTGCAGAAGGGAGAAATGATTTTCTTGGAATAGCCTATGGACTTACTGCAGCAGCTTTTTATGCCAGTGTTGTACTTATGAATAAATTTTTAAAAAATTTGAAAAGTCTTGAAACAACTTATATACAATTAATTTTAGCGGCAGCAGTGCTTATGCCTTATGTATTTATAGTAGAAGGATTTAATATTTTAAAAGTATCTGCTTCTTCAATACCATATATACTAATATTGGGGATAGTTCATACAGGAATTGCCTACTTGCTGTACTTTTCATCTCTGAAAGAATTAAAAGCTCAGACTATAGCAGTTATGAGTTATATAGATCCTATATCTGCTGTAATAATTTCAGCTATATTTTTAAGAGAAAAAATGGGTTTACTGCAAATAATAGGAGGAATTTTAATTTTAGGTTCAACTTTCATAAGTGAACTTACAAAGAACAAGGAGGAATAAATGAGAGTTTTATTTATAGGAAACAGTCACACTTATTTCAATGATATGCCACATATTTTCAAGATGATATGCCAAGAAAATAATATTGAGATGGAAGTAACAATGATAGCACATGGTTATAAAGGGCTGGACTTTCATAAAGATGAGCCTGAAGTCAGATTTAATATACTTTATGGGAATTATGATTATGTTGTACTTCAACATCTTCAGTCTGGATTTGATGAGAAAGTTCTTGGAAGTTCTGTTGAAGCAATTAATAAATTTATAAAAATGACTGGCTCAAAAGCTGTATTATATATGCCTTGGACCATAAAAGAGGAAGAAAATAAACAGAAAGCTATGTCAGATGCCTATCTTAATTTAGGATTAAAATTGAATATAGCAGTAGCTCCTGTTGGAATAGTATGGTGGAATTTTAAGAAGAAACATCCAGAAATTGAATTATATTTTAAAGATAATAAACATGCTTCTGAAATGGGGTCAACTTTAGCTGCCTATACTATTTTTAATACTATATTTAATGAAAAAGCATTATGTAAAACAGATGTGTGTGTAGACATGGCTGATGAGGCATATAAAGTGATGGAGAAATTAAAAAATGAAAGAGACTAATTGAAAAGAAATAGAAAACTTGAAATTGATTAGAAGATTTTAGAATAATACAGTAAAATAGAATGCTAGAAAATACAACTGGTTGAGGTTTTAGCCAAGTTTTGTATTTTTAATGATATGAGCCTGATTATTCAAAATCTTCTAATATGAAATAATTTTATATTTCTTTTATTTAAAAGTTAGTCTCTTTTTTATTTTTTAATTAATCTTTTTTTATTACAAATGATTTATTATCTATTGCTCTCATCGTAGCAAGTATTCCATCAAGATGATCATATTCATGTTGCAGAAGTTCAGCAAGATCCCCTTCTAAATACATCATTTGTTCCTTCCAATCCATATCTAAATATTTTATTTTGCATCTTTTATGACGCTTTACTTTAACTAAAAGATTTGGAAAAGACATACAATCATCTAACACTTCCATCAATTCATTATCAGGGAATTCAAGAACTGGATTTATAAAAATTACAGGTTTATCAATAAACATATAAAGCAGTCTTTTCTTTATACCTATCTGAGGTGCTGCAATAGCACGGCCAGCATGATATTTTTCTCTGAAATCCAATAGTGTATCATGAAGACTTTGAACTATAAATTTGATATTTTCTATTTCATCTTTTTTTAATGGTTCACTTATCTGATATAACTCTTCATTCCCAAGAAGAAGGATTTCTTTTTTCATGATAATCTCCTATTTATTATTTGATAAATAATTTAAAGCAAATTGAGCATATAATGCAGTACCTACTTCAAGCATGTCTTCATCTATATCAAATTTTTCATGATGATGAGGAAAGTCAGTCCCTTTTTCTTTGCTTCCAGTTCCAAGTTTAACCATAACTCCAGGAACTATATTAGAGAAAAATGAAAAGTCTTCTCCTCCAGTAGAAGGAGGAACAGAAATAACATTTTCCTTTCCTACAAGAGAGGCAGCAGTTTCTCTTGCTAAAGCAGCGCAATTATCATCATTGATAGTTGGACCCACTCCCTCTGTAAATTCTATTTCAGCAGTAGCTCTGTAAGCTTCTGCAGTAGATTTAGCTATTCTTGTTATAGAAGTAAAGAAATTTTTTCTGACTTCTGGACTATAACATCTAGTAGTACCACTTAATACAGCAGTAGGAGCAATTACATTGAACCTTGTTCCAGATTTAATTTCTCCAACAGTAAGTACAGCAGGGTCAAAAGGAGAATATTCTCTGCTGATTACAGATTGAAGATTCATAACTATGGCAGAACCTACTACAACAGCGTCTATACATTGTTCAGGTCTTGCTCCATGTCCACCTTTACCTGTTACAGTTATTTTAAACATATCACCTGATGCCATTCTTGCACCACTGTCAGCAGATACCTGTCCAGAAGGAACATCTGAAGAAACATGGATTCCCATAATAGCATCAACTCCTTCCATAACTCCAGCAGCTATCATTTTTTTGGCTCCAAGTACAACTTCTTCCCCTGGCTGGAAGAAAAGTTTAACAGTACCATTTATTTCATCTTTCATTCTATTCAAAACTTTGGCAGCTCCAAGAAGCATAGCACCATGAGAGTCATGTCCACATGCGTGCATCAATCCATGAACTTTAGAGGCATATTCTTTTCCTGTCTGTTCAATAACAGCCAGAGCATCAATGTCACCTCTCAATGCAACAGTTTTTCCAGAATTAGTACCATGTATTGTAGCAACTACTCCTGTATCAGCTACAATTTCACATTCTATTCCATCTTTTTCCAGTTCATTTTTTATTCTTTTAGAAGTTTCATATTCTTGAAGACTTGGTTCTGGATTCATATGAAATTCTCTTCTCATATTTATTACATAATCTTTATACTCTTTAGCTAATTCTTTTGATCTCATTTTGTTTCCCCCTTATATATTAAAATATTAGATACATTTTAACTCATATTTTTATTTATGGAAATAGAATTATTTTTTTCTCTTAATACATATGCATTAGAGATATCTATATATCCAGTTTTTTTCATGATAAGACCTTTTACATTTTTATTCATTCCTAAATTAAGCTTAGGAAATACTAAAGTATAATGAGGAAGATCTCTTTGAAGAATATCTTGTACCTGTCTGTATAAAAGATTTCTTTCATCTTCATTTACAGAATTTCTGGCTTTGTCTAAAAGCTCATCAGCTTCCTTAGATACATAGTTGCTTCTGTTAGCTGAACCATTTCTTTGTGAAGAGTGGAACATTGGGTATAAAGCAGCATCAGCGTCTCCAGAAGACACATTCCAAGAGAAAAGGTAAAGCTGTTTGTTGTGATCTAATGTTTTTGAAAGGTAAGTTCCCCATTCAAATACTTCTATTTCAACATTTATTCCAACAGCCTTTAATTGATCTTGAATGATAACACACATATCAACTCTTGTAGATTCATCATTTACCCATAACTTTATGTTGAATCCATTAGGATATCCTGCTTCTTTTAGAAGTTCTTTGGCTTTTTCTATATTCAATTCATATATATTTGAATCAGGATTGTATCCAGCAACAACAGTAGGAAGTGTTGAATTAGCTGGAACAGCAGCTCCTCTGAATACAGCATCAGCAAGGACTCTATTATTTACAGCATATGCTATAGCTTGTCTTACTCTTATATCAGCAAACAGTGGATTTGTCTGATCAAATGCAAGGTATAAACTTGAAGGTGCTTCTACTTCTACTAATTCAAGCTTTTTATGATTCATAACAGCTTCTCTGTCCATGATACCAATATCAAAAGCTACATCTATTTCACCAGTTTCAAGAGATATCATTCTGTTGCTTACTTCAGGAATATTTCTAAAAATTATATTCTTTATTTTTGACTCACCCTTCCAATTTCCAGGAAATGATTCAAGAACTATTCTATCCCCAGTTATCCATTCTTTAAATTTATGTTGTCCAGTTCCAACTGGATTTTTAAAAACATCCTCTCCAGCTTCTACAGCAGCTCTTTTATTGATAATAGAACCATTTGTAGTAGCCAAATGTTTTAATAAAGGACCAAAAGGTTCTTTTGTAGTAACTTTTATAGTATTTTCATCAAGAATAGAAACTTCCTTTATGGGGTTAAAAAGATATGAAGCTTGTGGAGAAGCTATTGCTCTGTCTAAAGAATACTTTACATCTTCAGAAGTAAGGATATCTCCATTATGAAATTTTACCCCTTTTCTCAGATGAAATGTCATACTATAATCATCAACTCTTTCCCATTTTTCAGCAAGTCCAGGTTGAATATTAAGATTTTCATCCATAATAGTGAGAGTATCAAACATCATTTGCATAACTTTATTTGAAACAGTATCAATGCTTTTTTGTGGGTCAAGAGTTTTAGCATCTGATTTTTGAGCTATAACAAGAGTTTCTTTTAAAGCAGTATCATTATCAGTTTTCTTTTCAGAAGTTATAGTCTTTCCAAATCCAACTAATACCAATATCATAAGTATTAATCCTAAAGTTTTTAAAATTTTCTTGTTCATTTTTTTCCCCCTTAAATTTTGTAATAAACTTAAAATTTGTATAAAAAAAAGCAGCCCAGTCAGGCTGCTCTAAATATACTTTCATTTATCCTAAAATAATCATTTACCCAATCATAACTAATAAGTTTTTCCTATTAATTATGACTGATATCAATAGGAACACAAAAGTTATTAAAACTATGGAAACTAAACCTAACATCAGAGATAATTGTATATATATTTCTTTTAAAGTAAAAGTAAAAAAAGTAGTAAAAGTAATAAAAATATACAAATGCTCTAAATTCTAAGTTAGTTCTTAACATACCCTGTGTCCTCCTTTTCAAAATGATTACTTCTTGTAGAGGATTGTAATACTAAAAAAACGAAAAGTCAAGAAAAATTTTTAAATATTTTTTAACCTTTATTTTTTTCTAAGAAATCAAGAGCATATTGAGCATAAAATGCTACCCCATCTACAAATACATCTTCATCCACATCAAATTTTCCGTGATGGTGTGGATATATAATACCTTTTTCTTCATTTCTGGCACCTAAGTTACACATAACTCCTGGAACAATAGAAGAAAACTCAGAAAAATCTTCTCCACCAGTTGCAGGAAGAGTTTCTACTACATTTTCTTGTCCAACTATCTTTCCAGCAGATTCACGAGCTATAGAAGTACAGATATCATCATTGATAGTTATTTTTACTAGATTGGAATATTCCATTTCAGCAGTTGCTCTATATGCTTCAGCTGTAGCTTTGGCTATTCTTTCAATTGCAGCTGGAACTTTTTCTTTAAATTCAGGATTGTAATATCTTACAGTTCCTTCAATAACAGCTCTAGGAGCTATTACATTAAATCTAGTTCCAGAGTGGATAGAGCCTATTGTTACAACTAGAGGGTCAAAAGGGCTGAATTCTCTGCTTACAAGAGATTGAATATTCATAACAATAGCAGAACCAACAACAACAGCATCTATTGTTTTTTCAGGTTCGGCACCATGTCCTCCCTTTCCTGTAACAGTTATTTTAAAGTAATCTGCAGAAGCTGTTTTAGCACCAGGATCAGCATTTATGGTTCCAGAAGGAAGTCCACTGGAAATATGCATTCCCATAACACTATCTACTCCTTCAAGAGCTCCCTCAGCTACCATAGCAGCAGCTCCTTTACCAATTTCTTCACCAGGCTGGAAGAAAAACTTAACAGTTCCATTTATTTTATCTTTCATTTCATTGAGAACCATAGCAGAACCAAGAAGCATAGCACCATGTGTATCATGTCCACAAGCATGCATAAGTCCATGTATTTTTGAAGCATATTCCTTTCCGCTTTCTTCTATTACAGCAAGAGCATCAATATCTCCTCTTAGAGCTACAGTTTTACCAGGGTGGCTACCTTTGATGGTTGCTATAACTCCAGTACCAGCAATACTTTTATTTTCAATACCAGCTTTATCAAGTTCTTCTCTTATTCTTTTAGAAGTATTGTATTCTTCCATACTTGCTTCAGGGTTCATATGAAATTCTCTTCTCATACTTATAACATAATCTTTATATTTTTCTGCTAATTTTTTAGTTTGCATTTTTCCTCCCAACCAGTTTTATTTTTTATTTTTCAACATATGCTTTAGTCAAATCAACATATCCATTTTTTTTGAAAATCATATTTTTTACCTTAGTGCTTTTTGCAAGATTAAGTTTAGGATAAACTAAAGTATAATGTGGAAGTTCCTCTTGGAGAATATCTTGTACTTTTTTATAGATTTCAGTTCTTTCATCTTGATTTACTGAAGTTCTTGCTTTGTCTAAAAGAGCATCAACTTCTTTGTTAGAATAGAAACTTCTGTTACCAGATGCTCCATGTTGAGTAGAATGGAACAAAGGATAAAGAGAAGCATCTCCATCTCCAGATGAATTCCATGAAAGAAAGTAAAGTTCTTTATCAGGAAGAGCTGTTTTAGAAACGTAAGCACCAAATTCAAAAACTTTAATTTCAACATTAATACCAACAGCTTTTAACTGGTCTTGAATAATAACACACATATCAACTCTAGGTCCATCATCCATTACCCATAATTGAAGATTAAGTCCATTAGGATATCCTGCTTCTTTTAAAAGTTCTTTAGCTTTTTCAATATTTTGATCATATTTTTTTACATTTGGGTTATATGCAGGAGATGCTTTAGCCATAACTGAGTCAGCAGCAACAGCTGAACCTCTGAAAATTGCATCTACAAAAACATTATTATCAATAGCATAAGCAATTGCTTGTCTTAGTTTTTTATTTTGAAACTTAGGTACAGTCTGGTCAAATCCAAGATAAAGAATAGAAGGAGATTCTACTTCAAGTAACTCCAAATTTTTGTGATTTTTAACAGCCTCTTTATCCATAAGTCCAATATCAAAAGAGATATCAGCTTCTCCAGTTTCTAAATAAATCATTCTATTGCTTACTTCTGGAACAGTTTTAAAAGTGATTTCTTTGATTTTAGGAGCACCATGATATGAATCATTAAACGCTTCAAAAACAATTTTATTTCCTGGAAGCCATTCTTTGAATTTGTATTGTCCAGTTCCTACAGGGTTTTTAACATAATCTTCACCAGCAGCTTCTACAACTTTCTTGTTAACAATTCCACCTTGAATGGCAGCAAGATTTTGCAGAAGAGCTCCAAAAGGAGTTTTTGTAGTAACTTTTACAGTATAGTCATCTATAACAGCAACTTCAGAAATAGGATTATAAAGATACATAGTCTGTGGAGAATCAACAGCTCTTTCCAATGTAAATTTAACATCTTCAGCTTTCAATTCATCACCATTATGAAATTTAACACCTTTTCTTAAATAAAAAACAACACTATATTCATCAATTCTTTCCCATTTTTCAGCAAGGGCAGGGACTACATTAAGATTTTCATCTAATTCTAAAAGAGAATCATACATAAGATTGATAGATTTATTAGACATAGTATCAATACTCTTTTGGGGATCAACAGTTTTAGGATCAGACTTCATTGCTACAACAAGAGTATCTTTTAATTGAACATTGGCAGTGGCAGCAGGTGCTGCTTTTTCTCCTTTTGATGAAGCAGAAATTTTCATGGCACTAAATAAACCAACACAAACCAGTAGTACACCCATTCCAAGTTTTTTAAGCATTTTATAATTCATTTTTAATCACATCTCCTTAGTTATTCCCAAGGGCCCTTAGAGGGTCTTGGGATTCTTTTTTAAATAGTCAATAGCGTATTGTGCATAAAATGCAACGCCATAAACAAAAGCATCTTCATCTACATCAAATTTTCCATGATGATGGGGATAAGTTATTCCCTTTTCTACATTTCCAGCTCCAAGTCTAGTCATAACTCCAGGAACTATTGAAGAAAATTCAGAGAAATCTTCTCCACCTGTACCAGCAGGAGTATGTATAACATTTTCTTTTCCAATTATTTTAGCAGCTGATTCCTGAGCAAGTTCAGCACAAGCATCATCATTAATAGTAGGCTTTACAAGACTTGAATATTCCATTTCAGCAGTTGCTCTATATGCCTCAGCAGTTGATTTTGCAATTCTTTCAATAGCATCAGCAATAATTTGTTTATATTCAGGTTTATAATATCTTACAGTTCCTTCTAATACAGCAGTAGGAGCTATTACATTGAATCTAGTTCCAGATTTTATTGATCCAGTAGTTACTACAACAGGGTCAAATGGAGAAAGTTCTCTGCTCACTATTGATTGAAGGTTCATAACAGTAGCAGCTCCAACAACAACAGCATCTATACATTGTTCAGGTCTTGCACCATGTCCTCCTTTTCCTGTAATAGTTACTTTAAAAGAATCAGCAGAAGCCATTCTAGGACCTGGATCAGCATTTATAGTTCCAGTAGGCATATCAGAAGATATATGTATTCCCATAACACCATCTACTCCTTCAAGAGCTCCTTCAGCTACCATAGCAGCAGCTCCTTTACCAACTTCTTCACCAGGTTGGAAGAAAAATTTAACAGTTCCTTCTATTTCATCTTTCATATCATTTAAGACTTTTACAGCACCAAGAAGCATAGCTCCATGAGTGTCATGACCACATGCATGCATCATTCCATGAACTTTTGAAACATAATCATGAGCATTTTCTTCCACAACAGCCAGAGCATCAATATCTCCTCTAAGGGCTACAGTTTTACCAGGCTTAGTACCTTTTATGGTAGCTATGACACCAGTACCAGCTATTCCTTTATATTCAACACCCATTTTTTCAAGTTCTTCTTTTATTCTTTTGCAAGTATTATATTCCTGCATACTTACTTCAGGATTCATGTGAAATTCTCTTCTCATTTGTATGACATAATCATGATTTTTTTTAGCTAAATCTATAGTTTTCATAATTGGTTCCTCCCAGTTTTAATTATCGATTTTATTTTTCATTTGTAACATACATATTTTCAATACTTATATATCCATCGTTTCTGAACACCATATCTTTTACATTTTTTCTTATAGCTACATTCAACATAGGATATACTAAAGTGTAATGTGGAATATCTTCTTGTAATATTTCCTGAGCTTCTTGATACATTTTTGTTCTTTCTTCTTGATTAACTGAATATCTAGCTTTATCTAAAACTTCATCTAATTTTTCATTTTTATAGAAACTTCTGTTTCCAGATAATCCTTGCTGACTAGAATGGAATAAAGCATATAAAGCAGCATCTCCATCACTAGTAGAATTCCAAGAAAGTAAATATAACTGTTTATTAGGTTGAGCAGTTCTTGATACATATGCTCCCCATTCAAATATTTTAATTTCAGCATTGATTCCAATAGCTTTTAGTTGTTCCTGCATAATTACACACATATCAGTTCTAGGTCCATCATCATTAACCCATAATTCTATATTCAATCCATCTTTATATCCAGCTTCTGTCATTAACTGTTTAGCTTTTTCAATATCTTGGTCATATTGTTTAGCTGGAGTGATATGAGCAGGACAAGCTTTTGGTAAAGCAGAATCAGCAGCTATTGCAGAACCTCTAAATACAGCTTCAGCTAAAACTTTAGTATCTACTGCGTAGGCAATTGCTTGTCTTAATTTTTTATTTTGATATTCAGGAGTTGTTTGATCAAATCCTAAGTACAATGAAGATGGAGAGGCAACTTCTAAAAATTCCATATTTTTATTTTTTTTAACTGCTTCTTTATCCATTATTCCAATATCAAAAGCAATATCAGCTTCACCAGTTTCCAAAGCTATCATTCTGTTACTTACTTCTGTTATAGTTCTCATTGTAATTTGTCTAACTTTTGGAGCTCCTTGAAAAGCGTCATCAAAAGCTTCAACAATTATTCTGTCTCCAGGAATCCATTCTTTAAATTTATACTGTCCAGTTCCTACTGGCTGTTTAAAGAAGTTTTCTTCTCCAACTTCCTGCACTGCTCTTTTACTTACTATACAACCTTGAGTTTGAGCCAAATTTGTTAATAATGGACCAAAAGGTTTTTCAGTAGTAATTTTTACAGTATTTTCATCAATCACAGTAACTTCTGTTATTGGTTTAAATAAATAAGAAGTTTGATTAGAAACTCTTGCTCTGTCTATAGAAAATTTTACATCTTCAGCAGTCATTGTGTCTCCATTATGAAACTTTACTCCCTTTTTTAAGTGAAATATAGTATTTGTATCATCGACTGCTTCCCAGCTTTCTGCCAAGCAAGGTTGAATGTTTAAGTCTTTATCCAGTGATAACAATCCATTGAATATTAAACGAATAGTTTTATTAGATGTTGTATCAATAGTTCTTTGAGGATCAAGTGTTTTAGCATCAGCTTTTGAAGCTATTACTATATTTTTTTTGTAAGGATTAACTGTTTCAGTTTTTTTAGTTTCAGCTTTTTTATCAGTAGCAATGACATTCATTCCTGTAAAAAATATAACTGCTGCAGCGATAGCTATTATTCCCATTTTTTTTATTACTTTATTTTTATTTTCCATTTATACCACTCCCTGTGTTTATCATCAAAATTATTAAAGATAGAATTAGAAATATTTCTTCCAGCATTTAGTAATAGTGATGAACAGAGTAGTGTAGAGTAGTTAGTTTTAAAGTTTTTCATTTTTATTCCCCCTAATGTTATTTTTTAATAATTTGTATAAAAAAAAGCAGCCAGTTAGGCTGCTTTAATAACTAAAACGACATTTTATATTTCCATTCTTAAAATAAACTCAATACAGAGTATCACAAAGAATTTAAAAATATTTATAAATTAGGATTAATACATAACTTAATATAATCTAAGTTTAAA
>Ga0153982_1000260_pt1 | contig 14953 bp, 7 predicted proteins | sample TSGA066MetaG_FD_104743 | JGI IMG/M metagenome (GOLD analysis project Ga0153982, IMG submission 104743) | Attine ant fungus gardens microbial communities from Georgia, USA - TSGA066 MetaG | ecosystem: Host-associated > Fungi > Mycelium > Unclassified | place: USA: Georgia, Alexander Wildlife...
GATATCACTTCATCCCGTTTGTCCGTCTTGGTAAAAACCGGGGCTTAGTCTTTGATGCCTGGTCTTCGGTGACTAGAACTTATGTCGAAATCGACTGCTTATGAAAAATCAGGATCGTCAGCTCCACATATACGCGGTCCCGTGAATCTTAATTCGTTGAAAATCAAATTCACTGGATGACCGGCGCTGCACGCTGTTGAAAAGCGCTTCCCGCGTTCGTGGCGATGACGAGTTGAAAATTTGCTGCGTAACTGTATTGCCGGCAGTGAGATAAGGTTAGGTCCTCGGGCTATAGTCCACCGGGTTCTGGTCCTTGGGCTCTGGTCCTTGGGCATGACCCATCATGATTAACGAGCCCATCCCCTGTCTTGCAGGCCCAGGCATCGGTATGATTTAGATCGATCTAAATGCCCGAATCCAACTGACCACAGGTTCCGCCATGTCTTCCTTCCAGCCTATGAAGCCGTCTGCGCTGGCCGTCTCTCTCGGCCTGCTCCTAGCGCAAATCCCGGCACTCGCCCAACAGACGCCCGCGACACCGTCATCTCCCCAGCAGTCTCCCGCGACGCCATCTGCCCAGGTGCAGGCCCCGGCGCCGGCCGAGGCGCAGCACAGCCAGACGCCTTCTGCCACCGTCGATGCCCAGTCAGCGCCGACGCAGCAGTCGGATGCCGCCACCGACCTCGACGCGGTCGTCGTCACCGGTTATCGCTCTTCTATCGAAAGAAGTCTCGAGCAAAAGCGCAGCACCAACTCGATCGTCGAGGTAATCACCGCAGAGGACGTCAGCAAATTTCCCGACAAAAATGTAGCGGACGCACTGCAGCGCGTGCCCGGTGTCATCATCACCCGCAGTGGCGGCGAGGGGAAGTCGGTCAGTGTTCGCGGCTTGGCACCAGGCCTGACCGTGACCCAATTGAACGGCAATTACGTTGCGTCGTCCGAGACCAATGACGAGGCCAGCCGTTCGTTCAACTATGTGTTGATGCCAGCGAACATGCTTTCCGGTGCGGAGCTCTATAAATCACCGGAAGCGCGCTTCGACGAAGGCGGCATCGGCGGCACGGTAATCTTGCGCACGCGCAGACCGCTGGATGTGCCGGCCAATACTGGATTCGGTTCGATCGAAGGCACTTACTCCGACACCACCAGGAGCGTCGATCCGCAGCTGTCGGGGATGTATTCCTGGCATAGCGAAGACGATCGCTTCGGCTTTCTGGTCGGCGCCACCCAGCAAGAGCGTAACAACCGCAGCATGAGTGTCGCTACCGAAGGCTGGCAGTGGTACGGCGACGACTACGCGGCCAATCCGGCGACCGACGTCAATGGAAAACCGTTCACCCAAGGCGGAATTGGCTACTGGTGGGGCGAATCAGGCTTCTACGATCAGTCTGGCAATTACTACACGAATTTCTTCATGCCCACCGCCGTCAGCTACACCGTCCATGACGAGCAACGCAAACGTGCCGGCACCCAACTGACCTTGCAGTTCAAGCCGACCGACAATTCCACCTTGACCGCAAACTATTTCCGCTTCGACCTGCAAGGCAATTACACCAGGAACATGCTCAAGACCCCGGAATGGAACATCTCGCGTTTCGCACAGGACGGCAGCTGGCCGGGCGGCAGACTGCTCAATGGACTGACCTTCGATCCCAGCGGAACGATCGTGACCGGCGTCGAATACGAGAAGCTGCCAGGCAAAACTTATTACTGCAACGACCAAGAAGCTGAGGCTGGGGGTATGAGGAGGGGAGGCAATTGGGGCCCGGACGACTGTACGATCGCCACGCCACAGCTTTCCGGCGCTTACAGCCGCGAAGAGGCGTTGTCGCAAACCGCCGACGTTGAATTCGAAGTCAACGCCGACACCTTTAACGTTGCCGCCAAACTTGGCCGCACCTGGTCAGAGGGCGGGCCATCAGTGAACTTTCGCATGTCAGCTAAACCGAGGCGCAACTTGGGAGGGCGTTGGCAATCCGGCAATCAGTACAGCGCCTGGGATTTGACCGGGACCCCTTCCATGACGTTCTCGCCTAATCTGCATGACAATCTAATGGCGGGCATCGCCGAGGTTGATACCGGTTCGACCGATTCGTCATGGCGCGAAACCAGTATCGCGCAGAGCTACTTCCAGCTCGATGCCACCAGATTCTTCGAAAGCGGTTGGCTGGAGTCGCTGCAGTTCGGCACCAAGTTCAGCAACGCAGACGTGCGCCGCAACACCGGCAACACCTATTGGGTCTGCCAGGGCGCTGATACGACTGATTACGACAGCCGTTATCAGACCGGCTGCGATCCGGAAGCCGGCATCGCGCAGCCTGGCTTTTTCCTGTCCAAACCGCTCGGCGATCTCGCCGGTGGCTTCGACGCCAACGTGTTTCCCGGCATCGATTTTCCTGCCTATCTCGACCATCTCAACCAACGCTACGGCGGCACTCAAAATCGCCGAGAACCCGACTTCATCTATAACGTCGGAGAAGACGTTTCCTCGGCCTATCTGCAGGCCAATTTCAATACCGAGCGGCTGCGCGGCAACGTAGGTGTGCGCATGATTCGTACCCAGCAGCGCGCCAATGCAACCGACTCGGTTGAGTACTTTCTCGACTACTTCGCCAACGGTCCGGATGGCAAACCACTGCCATGTAACTGCGATACGCAATTCGTGCGCAACGACGTTCGGGTGAAGACGTTCGAGCGCAATATGCTGGAGAAGAGTTACGACGACGTCCTGCCCAGCTTCAATATCGCCTGGGATCTGGCTGAAAACTGGGTGCTGCGCGGGGCTGCATCGAAGGCGATCTCGCGCCTGGCCTATACCGATATCGCGTATCCGGGTGGTTATAGTTTTTATAGCGCCGAATACAGCAATGATCGGCTAGCGGCTGGCGGCACGATCGAACCAGGCTGGTATGGCTCCGGGAGCAACAAAACGCTGGACCCGTACAAAGCGACCCAGTATGACATCGCGCTGGAGTGGTACTTCCACCCGGGTTCGGTTGCAGGCATCGGCTTGTTTCGCAAGAATGTGAAGAATTTCATCGTGCCGGTTATCCGCGACCAACAGGTCACCATCGGCGATCAAACCGTACTGGTGAACGATTACTCGACCAAGGCCAATGGTCGCAACGGCGTGTCACAAGGCGTCGAACTGTATGGTCAGCACACATTCGACTCCGGTTTCGGCATCCAGGCCAATTACACCTATAACGACACCAATCTGGCTGCGATCGATATCGGCGGCGAGCAGATCGGCGCGTCGCCGCTGATCGGCAGCGCGAAAAACCAGGCCAATCTCACCGTGTTCTATGAGAACGATCGGTTTTTGGCGCGCGCTTCATACAACCGGCGCGGAGTTGTGGTGAACGGCCTGGTCAGCGGACTGAGCGTGTACGACGAACCCTATGATCAGCTCGACCTGAACGCGGCCTACAACGTCAGCGATCGACTGACGCTGACCGGTTCGGTGCTCAACGTGACCAAGTCCGAGCAGCGTTCGCACCTTGGCAATGACACCAAGGCACGGCTCTGGAGCAATAACTACGCAGGACGCATCATGTACCTGGGTCTGACTTATAAATTTTGATCCGTGCAGAGGTTACTGAACGCGTAGTGGTTACTGAAGCGGAAGTAGCAGGTTATACGTTCAGTGCGTAATGGTTACCGTCTCCCCGCGAAAGCGGGGATGGCGGTAGAAGATCGGGCGCTACCGTGTAGTCGGGTACGACCACCGAAGCAAGCGTCATTGAGTTTTGATCCTTGCTATCAGACCCGATGCTTCGCAACGCATCCTCGAACGCCACAACCGAATGACCGCGATGACTACAGTGCCGACGTCTAGATCGATGGTCACACCACAGATGCGCGCAGAAATGTTTTGGATTCGCGCCATCAGCGCATTGGTGCTGGTGCTGGTCGTCGCGCTGTCGCCTGTGCACGCGCAGCAGTTCTCGACCTCGTTTGAGCCAGGACAACCGGTACCCGATGCCAGCGCAGGGCCGGTACAGCTCGATATCGGCAGTGGGCCTGAAGCACCTTATGCGGCCAAGCCAAACGCCGGCTACGACGGCTTGCATGCGCTGCGCTACCGTACGCGCGGCGCAGGCGGACGCGTACAGCTGTTCGCGCTCGATGTCCCAGTACACAGCGACACCACGGTGTCCTGGCTGGTGCTGCCCGAGATCGTCGCAGGAGACACCGCAGCTTCCACTGGCGTATCGCTGGACTTGGTATTCGATAACGGCGCGCGCCTGTCCCAGCTCGACGCACGTGACCAGCACGGCGCCGGTATTGGCGCGGCGGCGCAGACGGCATCGAAAACGCTTTATCCGCAGCAATGGGCGCGCAAGGCGGTGCGGCTGGGCGATATCGTCGCGCTGCGCGGCCGTCGCATCCGTGCGATCGAACTGGAGGTGGCGCCGGTGCATGGCAAAGCGGCGCAGGGCTGGATCGATGCAGTCTCGATCGCGCAAGTGCACCGCAGTGACACGCGCCGACCTTCTGACTGGGTGCTCACTACTCGCGGCACCCAGTCCAATGGAGTGTTTTCGCGCGGCAACAATATCGCTGCGACCACGATGCCGCACGGCTTCAATTTCTGGGTCCCGGTTACCGATGCCAGCGCGCTGAATTGGCTATACCGTTGGAACGAACAGAATGACGCCGACAACCGGCCACGACTGCAAGCGCTGTCGATCAGCCATCAGCCCAGTCCGTGGATGGGCGATCGTCAGACATTCCAGATTCTGCCATCCTCCGCACGCGGCATACCTGACGCCGATCGCAAGCGCCGCGCGCTGGCGTTCTCGCACGAACACGAAGTCGCCCGTCCGTATACCTATCGCGTCGATTTCGACAACGGGATCCGCGCCGAGATCGCGCCCAGCGAGCGCGCGGCGATGTTCCGCTTTCGCTTCCCGACCAACGGCGAGGCCAACTTGCTGTTCGACAACGTCGACGAACGCGGCGGTCTCACCCTGGATATGGATGCGCAGACGCTCAGCGGCTACACCGACACACGCAGCAAGTTGTCCAATGGCGCCACACGCTTGTTCGTGTATGCGCGTTTCGACCAGCCATGGAGCGCCAGCGGGCGCATCGACACCGGCCGCCCTACCGGCTACATCAAGTTCAAACCTGAAAGCAATGGCGAGGTGCGCATGCGCATCGCCACTTCGCTGATCTCGGTGGAACAGGCGCGGCGCAATCTTGCGCTGGAAATCGGCGACGCCGACTTCGATGTCGTGCGCGAGCGCGCACAGGCCGCCTGGGATCAATTACTCAAGCGGGTGCAGGTGCAAGGCGCCAGCGACGATCAGCTCACCACGTTGTATTCCAACCTCTATCGGCTCTATCTATATCCCAATATTGCGCACGAGAATCTCGGCACGCAGTCCCAGCCTGACTGGCGCCACGCCAACCAGAACAGCTGGGCCGATAACGCCACCGGCGGCGATGCCTTGCGCAGTTCAGCGGTGGTGAAGTCCGGAAAGGTCTACGTCAACAACGGTTTCTGGGATACCTTCCGTACCACCTGGCCTGCCTATGCGCTGTTCACGCCGCGCCGCGCTGGCGAGATGGTCGATGGCTTTCTGCAGCAATACCGCGACAGCGGCTGGGTCGCGCGCTGGTCTTCGCCCGGCTATGCCGACCTGATGGTTGGCACCAGTTCTGACGTGGCGTTTGCCGATGCATGGCTTAAGGACGTGGGCGGCTTCGATCCACACCAGGCTTATGCCGCGGCGCTGCGCAACGCCACTGTGGTGCCGCCGGTTTCCAATGTTGGCCGCAAAGGACTTGCGCAGTCGATGTACCGCGGCTACGCCGATACCGATGTGCACGAAGGCATGTCATGGACGCTGGAAGGCGCACTCAACGACTTTGGCCTGGCGCAGATGGCGCAGGCACTGGCCGAACAGACCCGCGATCCAGCGCAGGCACAACGCTACCGTGAGGAAGCCGGGTATTTCCGCGCCCGCGCGGCGGTTTATGCCAGCGTCTTCGACCATGACACTGGATTCTTCCGCGGACGCAAACCCAACGGCGATTGGCGCGAGCCAGCGGCGGAATTTGATCAGCGCAGATGGGGCGGTGACTACACCGAGGCCAACGGCTGGACCTTCGCCTTTACCGCCGCCCACGACGGCGCCGGACTGGCGGCTCTGTACGGTGGACGCGACAACCTGGCGCGCAAACTGGACGAATTCTTCGCCACATCGGAAACCGCCACGCAGGAGTTTGCAGGATCGTATGGCAAGGTGATCCACGAAATGACCGAGGCGCGCGATGTGCGCATGGGCATGTATGCGCATAGCAACCAACCCGCGCACCATATCCCCTGGCTGTACGTCGATGCCGGGCAACCGTGGAAAACTCAGGCGATCAGCCGTGAGATTCTGCAGCGCTTATACGTTGGTAGCGAGATCGGCCAGGGCTATCCTGGCGATGAAGACAATGGCGAAATGTCAGCATGGTATCTATTCGCCATGCTCGGTCTGTATCCGCTGCGCATGGGTGCGCCGGAGTATGTCATTGGCTCACCGATGTTCGAGCGCGCCAGCGTGGCCATGGATAACGGCAAACAACTCACCGTCATCGCGCATCACAACTCAGCGCGCAATGTCTATGTGCAGTCGCTCAAGGTCAACGGCAAATCGTGGTCTCGTGCTTGGTTGCCGCATGCGCAGATCGCCAACGGCGGCACGCTCGAATTCACCATGGGACCGCAGCCGTCGCGCTGGGGCAGCGCTGCACAGAATCTGCCGCGCACGCTGACCCAGGACGGAGATCAGCCGCGTTGGCTGGTCGATACCACGCAGGCCGGATCGGGTGCACAGGCAGCACTGTTCGATGACGACGCCGGAACCACCGTGACACTGGCAGACGGCAGCGCCATGTTGACCGTGACCGACAGCGCGCAACCGGGCTATTACACCCTGACCTCTGGCACCACAGCGATTGTCGATGCAGCCTGGGTATTGGAGGCACGCACTGATGACGACTGGATCGAAGTCGACCGCCGCCAAGGCGAACACTTCATCTGGGCGCAGCAACTGCGCCCGTTCCGCATCGCGCAACCGGGCGCCTGGCGCGAGTACCGCCTGCGTCTGCTGCGCCCGGCTGCGCTCGAACTGGCGGAAATTGAGTTGTTGCAGCCTTCCGGCTGATTGGAATCTATCTCACTACGGAGATACGTTGCGCGCCGAATGTTTCAAGTTGTCATCCCCGCGCAAGTGTGAAGTTTTTTTCACCAGCGTGCGTTTCAACGGCGCGGAGCGCTTGGTCATCCAGCCACTTTGATTTTCAACGACTTTCGTCGAACGACGCCGTCTCGCAGATGTCCTGGGGAGAAGCTGCGAAATCGTGCGTTTCTGCGGCATCCGTGCGGCGCTGCGTCGGCGAATTAGGCCAGGACCGTGCGCTCCATCCGCGCGAACGACTCCTCCATGCCGTCGGCCATGCCAGTAGCGAGGATCGCGTCACGGGTCTGCTTGTCTGGATACTCGATCAGCACCGTGATCAGGGTCGCACCGTCCTCCTCGTAGAGGTTGAGGTCGTTGAGGGTCTCTGGGTCGGCGCCCTGCATCCGCTGGGTCGTGACGGCACGGCGCGGGGCGTCGATAAGCAGGGTCTCGCCCTCAAAACCGAACGGCTCACCCTCGGTGTCGCCAACGGGCGCCCAGGCGTAGACGAACGACTGCCCGACCTCGGATGCCGGGATGCACTCCGTCATCTCCCAGCCGTCGGGCCCCAGCATCCACTGTCGCATGAGTTCGGCCTCGGTGTGCGCACGCCAGACGAGTTCGCGCGGGCCGTTGACCAGGCGGGTGATGCGCACGTGCGTATCGTCGAGCAGTTCGACGCGGGTGCCCTTGCCCTCGGCGTACTCCCGGAGATCCTGCAGCACGGCGTCGAGCTGCCCCATGGCCATCTTGGTGCCCTCGACCATGCCCATCCCGACGACCTGCTCAAGCGCCTCGGCGGATACGAATTGGACGGTGGTGACGGCACGGGTGCCCTCGGCGGTGGGCTGGAACGTGAACTCCATTCGCATCGGCGACATGGCTTCGTTCGGGTTGCCTTCCTCATCGGCGAAGCCGTCGCGGACGGTGAAGGCGGTCGGCTCTTCGATGGCGAGAAACTCCCAGTATCCGGAGGACTTTTCGCCTCGCGGACCGTTCATCGTGTAGGTGGCACGACCGCCGACGGTGTGATTCCAGGTGGTGAAGGTCGCAGGCCATCCTGGAGGACCCCAGAACCGCTCAAGCTGGCGCGGGTCGCTGTAGGCGGCCCAGACGCGCTCGACCGGCACGGGGAAATCGGCGGTGACGGTCATGGTCAGATTCTCTGCGTCTGTGTTGACGGCGGTGACGGGCATGTCATTCTCCTAGTTGTCTTCATTTCGGGATGCTGAGCCTGCCGAAACATCGGCCAGCAGATCGTCGAGGCTGGCGATGCGTGCCCGCCAGAGGTCTTCGTAGTGGGCGAGCAGTGCCCTCGCGCGCGCAATCATCTCCGGATTTGCGCGCACGAGCCGCTCGCGTCCTTCGGCGCGCTTGATGATGAGGTGCGCGGCCTCGAGCACGGCGACGTGCTTCTGCACGGCCGCGAAAGACATGTCGTAGTCGACGGCCAAGGCCGAGACCGACTGCTCTTCCGCGATCGTTCGACGCAGGATGTCGCGCCGCGTCGGGGTCGCCAGTGCGTGGAACACACGGTCGATCTCTGCTTCGCTCAGTTGATAACGTACAACCATTTAGTTGTAGGTTATGGCCAGGGCGGGCGCCGTGTCAAGCGCTTTGCTTTTGCTGTCGGGAGCGCATGACCCGTCCCATGGCGGCACTGCACCTGCGGGTCGCGATGTCATGGTTCCGGTAGCCCTCGGTACGCTCATTTATGTCTATGGACCCTCGCCTGCGCAGAGCTCGCCTGCGTAGAGAATGACGATCTTGATTTTTATCGACGTTGAATATTGGGATGAGTTCTCACCACAAAGGTCAGAGTCTGAGATGTATCGGGGTTCCCTGACCTTTGCTACCTTGCGGCCTTAGCCTCCAAATCACCCCGCAAGACATCGTTAACCGTTTCTTCGCACATCGCCACAAGTTCGGTGCTGGCGTCGCTCCAAGTGGATTCGAGGAGGGAACGCCATGGTCATGCTCAATGCGGTCACATCAAACACCGCGGTGGCGATTTCGGTGCCTTGCAACCCAATGGCGATGGCTTCAACAATTCCGAGGCCCTGGGCGGATACGCCGGTACCACGCGCAGCTAGCAATCAATTACTAACCTAGCCCCGGTCAACGTCAATACATTATTAAGGAAATACATTGCTGCATCGAATTTCAATCAGGATGCGGCTTCAATTCCTGCCGAATGAAATTCTGCTCGCGCGTTACTTGAGCGCGCGAGCAATGGCTCTGGCCCAGGTGCCGGGACCGGTGACGTCGACTTGCGAGAGCCCTTGCCAAGCGGCGGCTTCGGCAAGTCGCGGAGCGATGCGCGCGGCGAGCTCATCGATCCTCACCGCATGAGCTGGTTCGATGTGCGCATGTTGCACGCGCAATACATTGGCTTTTCGATCGCTCTTGAGATCAATACGGCCCACGATCGTGTCGCCAACGAGGACTGGCAGCACGTAATACCCGTGTTCGCGCCGTTCGGCTGGTGTGTAGATCGAGATGCGGTAGTGAAAGCCGTACATGCGCAGCGCGCGCGGTCGATGCCACACGATGGGGTCGAAAGGTGACAGCAGTGCAGCGACATCGATGCGCCGCGGCACGCGCTGGTCGCGGTGAAGGTAGCCGGGTTTGTTCCAACCCTCGACGCGCACCGGCAGCAATTCGCCAGACTCGACGAGACTGCCGACCGCCGCCTTCGCTTCACTCAGGTAGGCGATCCGGTAGTAGTCGCGAAGATCGTCGACCGTACCGACTCCGAGCGCGACACAGGCTCGGCGCACCAGTTCGAGCGTTGCATCCGCTCGCGGTAGCTCGTACTGCAGCATCGTTGGTACGACGCGCTCAGGGAGGTCGTAGACGCGCTCGAATCGCTGCCTGCCGATCACTACGAGATCGCCGGCGCGGAACAGCGCGTGCATCATTCGGTGCACGGGATTCTTGTTCCACCAGCCCCCGGGCAGCGCGACGTTCGAAGGATGCTCGATGTCGCCAGCGAGCGTAGGGCCTCGATCGCGCACGCCGTCAAGGATCGCTTTAGCGACGTCTGCGTGTTGGGCCATCCAGTCGCCATACCTTGCGCGAAACCCGACACGGCGCGGCGCGAACAGCGGCCAGTCGTCGATCGGTACGATTGCCGCTTCATGCGCCCATGCCTCCGTCGTGGAGCCGAGCCGACGGGGCTTGCCCGCGTGGTGCACGATCCGGTCAAGGAGGGTGCGGTCGTACGCCCCGAGCCTGGCAAGCAATGGCAGGTAGTGGCTGCGTTCGAAAACATTGACGGTGTCGAGCTGCAGCAGGCCGAGGCGAAGCAACATCGAACGCAGTTGCCGCGTGCCAACCGCCCGGGAAGTCGCTCCGAAACCCTGTGCGTCGAGCGTCACTCGACGCGCCTCCGATGCCGACAGTCGCTCTTTCGCAGCCATGAGGTTACATTCAACCGCGTTAATGCCGCCGCGCGCCAAACCGGTGGCGTCGTGCGATGGTCGTGACTGGGCGAGCCCTAATCCGCTGCGCTGATTTGGGGTGCATCGTTCGCTGCTCAACCCAGACCGGCATCCATCACCATCATCAAACAAAAGCCAAAGACCAGGCCAATCGTGGCCGAAGTCTCGTGTCCGTTGCGGTGCGATTCCGGGATGACTTCGTGGCTGACTGCGAACAACATCGCACCGCCGGCAAAGGCTAAACCCCAAGGCAGCAATTGGTTGGAAACCTGGATCGCCAATGCTGCTGGCAATGCCGCCAGCGGTTCGATTACGCCTGACAACAATCCCAACAACGCCGCCCGTGCACGCGACACACCGGCCCCGAATAACGCCAGCGCCACCACCATCCCTTCTGGCGCATCCTGCAACGCAATCGCAAATGAAAACTCTTGCGCATCCTCCATACCCGAGCCAGCCGCCACGCCGACCGCCATCCCTTCGGGAATGTTGTGCAGGCAAATCGCCAATACGAACAGCATGACCCGCGGCGGCAGCCAGCGATATAGTCCTTGCTGACGCGTGGTATGACCTTCTGCATCCAGATGCAGGTGCGGAATCATCCTGTCCAGCACCAACATGGCCGCCACACCGATGCACAAGCCTAGACTCACGACTAGACTTGCCGCGATGCCATCGCCGACCTGGTCGCCGGCCACATCCAACGCCGGCAACAACAATGAAAATGCGGTGGCGGCAAGCATCACGCCGGCGCCAAAGCCGAGCAGGCTATCGGCAAGGCGCTGTGGCAACCGACGCACGATCAATACCACCGAGCTGCCCAATGTGGTCGCGGCCGCACATAACAACCCGGCCTGGATCGCCGCCTGCAGCCCCGGCTCGTGCCAATGCACATTGACCTGCCACATCAACAGGATCGAACCCGCCAGCAGCGCTGCCCCAAGCAGCCAACCGATGCGCCCACGCAGAACGGTCAAAGCAGGCACAGTACGCGAGGAGAGGGGATCAAAAGCCATGAACAGACCCTATGCCGTCAGGGTGGCAGCCGCGGTGTTTGCGGCTGAAGACCCTAATGGTGGCATCTTGCACTCGGATACACACTGCGATCACCGCTCGCTTGCTTAGTTACCTGAGGCCAGAGATGCGCACGCCGCGATTTTTGCGGGTTCACTGGGCCGGTGGCAACGGGTAAAATTATCCGGGCCAGCATCCAGATCAGACCCACGCCGGAAAAAGTGTGATCTACAACATGTAGGGTTGACGATCTGAAATGACCACATTATCTTGGGGCTGTCGGTTCTCGAGCCGCTAAGACTCGGGATCAAAAGGGAAGACCGGTGCGGCACATGCTCAGTCCTAAGCGCGATCTTGGGTTGGGATCCGCCAATGCCGGCGCTGCTACACAGCGGTAGGCGGTGCTGCGGTCGTTGGTGAGGCTGAGACCTTGATCCCAGACACAACGGCCGCGCAGGGTGGACATACCGTCAGCCCGAGCCGCAAGCCCGAAAACCTGCCGACCCGCCGCGCGCAAGCACGCCGCGCGGTGCCGGCCGCGAGTCTCCGCAAGGGGGGTGGTTGGTGACACTGGTTCCGGACGCCGCCACTGGCGCGTCGCCGTAGAAGTTCAGCGTCACCGTCGATCGATCCTTACGGTTACCCGTAGCCATTGCCACCTGAAGAGGGGGCTGAATGCGTGCGCCGCGCCGGGAGAATCTTAATGGGCCAACACGACACCGCCGTCGAAACGACTGCGACTGCTACAGCCGTCGTTGATAACACAGGAGCCGCTACCTCGCGTATCGTCGGGCCCATCGCAACATCCGCGGTCGACGACGACATCGTCGTCCCGCCGCCGAGAACCACCGATATGCACGCTAGCGTGACCGTCAATACCGCCGTCGGCGCCGACTCCGATGCCGTCACCTGGATTACCAAGGAAGCCGGCAATCGTCGGATCGTCTACAACCGCGCCCGCCTCGAGCGCGCGATCGACCGCGTCCACGCCGAGTTTCCGCAACTGGACATCGGCGACTACAAGCGCGCCGTGTTCGGCTTCGTCGAGCGCAAAGACAGCCTGAATGCCGACGACCTGGTTGACCATCTGATCCGTGAGGCCGAGGCCCGGGTCGACATCACTGCGCCGGAATGGGAGTTGTTCGCTGCGCGGATCTATCTGCACCGTCTGTACAAACGCGCCAGCCGCAATCGTTTCTACGACACCGAGCAAAAGTATGGCTCGTATGTCGGCCTGCAGGAGTCGTTGGCCGATCGCAATATCTACTCCAACGACATTCTGCGCGCCTATTCCAAGGAAGAACTGCAAGAAGCCGGGCGAATGATCGATCCCGAACGCGACAAGCTGTTCGCCTACAACGGCCTTTACCTGTTAGCGACCCGCTACCTGGCCACTGATCATTCGCGCGGCGTGTTTGAACTGCCGCAAGAACGCTGGCTGACCATCGCGTTGTACCTGATGCAGAACGAACGCCCACGCGACCGGCGCATGCAACTGGTCGGCGAGGCTTATTGGGCATTGTCAAACCTGTACATGACCGTGGCCACGCCAACCCTGCAGAACGCCGGCAAGGTCGGCGGTCAGTTGTCCTCATGCTTTATCGACACAATCGAAGACAGCCTGCAGGGCATCTACGACTCCAATACCGACATCGCGCGGGTATCCAAAGGTGGTGGTGGAGTCGGCGCTTATATCGGCTACGTGCGCGCATCGGGCGCGGCGATCCGCGGCGTGCCGAACTCTTCCGGCGGCGTGGTGCCGTGGATCAAGCAACTCAACAACACTGCGGTTTCGGTTGACCAACTCGGCCAGCGCAAAGGTGCGGTCGCGGTGTATCTGGATATTTGGCACCGCGACATCGAGGCATTCCTCGATCTGCGTCTGAACAACGGCGACCAGCGCCTGCGCGCGCACGATGTGTTCACCTCGGTCTGCATCCCTGACTTGTTCATGGAGACAGTCGAGCGCCGCGGCGACTGGTATTTGTTCGATCCGCACGAAGTGAAGCGCATTAAGGGTTGGTATCTGCAGGATTTCTACGACGAAACCCGGGGAGAAGGCAGCTTCCGCAGCAAGTACGAAGAGGTCGTCGCCGACGAGCGCATCGGCCGCAAGACGGTCAAGGCGATCGACATCTTCAAGCGGATCATGGTCAGCCAACTGGAGACCGGCAATCCATTCATGTTCTATCGCGACGAGGTCAACCGGAAAAATCCCAACAAGCATGCCGGCATGGTGCTGTCATCGAATCTGTGCACCGAAATCCTGCAGAACATGAGTCCAACCCGTTTGATGCAGGAGATCATCAGCGGTAACCAGATCGTGACCACCCGGCAAGCCGGCGATTTCGTCGTGTGTAACCTGTCTTCTATCAACCTCGGCCGCGCGGTAATGCAACCTGAAGGCCAAGGTGACCTGATCACCGATGTGCTGGAACGGCTGGTCCCGATCCAGGTGCGGATGCTCGACAACGTCATCGATCTCAATGCCCTACCTGTGCCCCAAGCGACGATCACCAATAACAAGTACCGCGCGATTGGGCTTGGCACCTTCGGCTGGCACCATTTGCTGGCGCAAAAGGGCATCCACTGGAACTCGTCGGAAGCCGAGAATTATTGCGATGCGCTATACGAGCGCATCAACTACCTGACCGTGCAGGCCAGCATGCAATTGGCAAAGGAAAAGGGCGCCTACCTGGCGTTTGCCGGCAGCGACTGGCACAACGGCGCCTATTTCCGCGATCGCGGCTACAACGCAGCGCAATGGCTCGAACTTTCGGCACAGGTCGCGGTCAATGGTGTGCGCAACGGTTGGCTGCTGGCGGTCGCACCAAACATGTCGACCGCACAGATCGCAGGCAGCAGTGCATCGATCGACCCGATCTACTCGGCGTTCTACTACGAAGAGAAAAAAGACTATCGCCGCCCGGTTGCCGCACCGGGATTGTCGCTGGAGACCTGGCCCTACTATGAAAAGGGCGCGTACAAAGTCGACCAATTCGCCAGCGTGCGCCAGAACGCCCGCCGCCAGCGCCACGTTGATCAGGCGATCAGTTTCAATTTCTACGTGCCCTCAACCATCCGCGCCAGTACTTTGTTGGAACTGCATATGACCGCATGGCGCGAAGGCCTTAAAACCACCTATTACGTGCGCTCCAACGATATCGATATCGCTGAGTGCGAATGGTGTTCGAGCTGACACCAAAGCCAGGTCAGAGTTGTTTTTTTCGCCCCGACTCTACCCCGCTAACACCTAATCCCTGAGCGAAAAAGCGCCTCTGACCCTGGGTTTCCATGCACGCTATCGCCTCCCCA
>Ga0153982_1000262_pt1 | contig 14931 bp, 19 predicted proteins | sample TSGA066MetaG_FD_104743 | JGI IMG/M metagenome (GOLD analysis project Ga0153982, IMG submission 104743) | Attine ant fungus gardens microbial communities from Georgia, USA - TSGA066 MetaG | ecosystem: Host-associated > Fungi > Mycelium > Unclassified | place: USA: Georgia, Alexander Wildlife...
CCATAGTCTGAGGATTAGACCTCAGACTTAACAACATCTTTTGTTGCTTGCCTAACTCTGCTTATAAGCTCTTTGAAACTATATCCAGTTCATCACAAAACAAGTAAGTGACCTTTTGTGATAAGTAGTATAGAAAATCTAATAGAAACTCCATCGAGTTCTTCTTGTTAAACGCTGATAAAGGAGCAGTTGGCTTAATTCCAGCTTTGGAGTTAGCTAGTCTGACATTAGAACTTGATTCCACATCACGAGCATCATCTACCTTGGACCTTGCTCAATCTCACTCTCATCTTTATCAACTCTTGGCTAGTGGTCATCACGATCACTAGCCACCTCTATATATAGCTGGGCCCTTGGCTTAAGGGGACTTTGCAGTCAGTTAGGGACTGCAGGTGAAAGTATGGTACCAAGCTTGGGTATTGGCACTAAGACCTGACCTCACAATCAAGCAGTGTTTAGTAAAATACTTGTCCTTTCTTGGTATAAACCTTATGCTACACTCCATTGTGAGTGGTACACATAGAGGAGTGACAGTTACTTTTAGAAGACCATCTAGAGTAGGGATCCTCCCTGTTGAGGTGATAGTATAACCATATTATTAGAGTAGTAGTCAGTAGGGCAGTAGGTGTCTAGTTGGGTGAAGATCTTGCGCCCCAACAGATGTAGCAGTAGTAAGATCAAATCATTAACTCCATACCTATCTTGAAACTTTACCATAATATCTCAAGAACAATACAACACTTTATTGAGCAACCTGCTCAGAGAGAAATGCACCCTCGCCAAACTGAGGGTAGAATTAAAAGAAAGAAAGGCGAAGCTTTGTAGAAGCTACAAAGGGTTTGGGCACCTGGCCCAAAATTGCAGAAAAAAGAGAGAAGAAGAAATAGGAGTGGCAACGCCCCAAAATAAATTCGAGATTTTAAGTAGTAGAGTGATGCAGTGTGGAATAGAGAGAAGAATAGTAAGAAGTATGAGGATGGCAGCTGTAAAGTGTTTTAGGTGTGGGGAAGAAGGACACAAGTGTAGAGAATGCCCATTATGGAGAAAGAAAGAAAAGGAGGTAGAAAGGGTGACATGCCCTGTACAGGGAAAAGTACACCAACAGGAAAAGAGGAAACTGAAGAGAGTAGAGGAAGAAGAAGCAGCGTGCATGGCCAAGCCACGAAAAGTACAGCAAGGATAGAGGAGAAGCTCAATAGAAGAGCTAAGGAAGAGAGCAGAAGAGCATTGCAGCAAAGGGATACCAGAAGAAGCACAGTTGCTAGAATTGGGGTGGTATACCCCAGAAATGATAGTAACCTATAATGAGTGTAGAGGATGTGGAAGGAAAGGGAGTTATGCAAAAGATAATAGGGGCCAGGGAGTGCTCCAAGATAGGAAGTTTTGGTGTGGATGCCAAGGAAAAAGGGTGGAGAGAGTGGCGCAGCAAAGCGGTACATAGTCGGAAGAACCAGAAAGCACAGCAAAAGAGGGGGGTAGTCGAAAGGAGGTCAGAAGAACCTTCAAAATGTTAAGAGAAGTGTGGTTGAATATAGGAATGGAGAAGATAAATATGCATGAAGGCATAATGATAAAAGTGCTCTTGAACAGTGGCGTAACAGAAATGTTCATAAACAAACAGATGATGGCAAAATATAGGTTTAAGCTGCAGAAGTTGGAGAGGGCGATAGCCATCAGAAATGTAGATGGTACCAATAATAGTGGAGGGGCCATAACGCACCAAGTAGAGTGTAATGTTTATTACAAAGGTCATATAGAGAGAATGAGAATAGACATATGTGACTTAGGAAAAATAAAAGTCATATTAGGGATGCCATGATTGGCAGCGCACAATCCAGAAATAAACTAGGAGATGGAAGAAGTAAAAATGATGAGATGCTCACTCTTGTGTGGTAGAGGGAGTCAAAGAAAGAAGAAAGTTAAAATATTAGTAACAGAGAAAGAAGAAAAAATCGTCCGCTGTATAAGGGCAACCGAAGCAGTACATTCCAGGAGATTTCTCAGTTAATTATAGTTTATGAAATATGTTACAACTTACCTCCAGGAGATTCCTCAGAGAATTAGATAAGGCTCCTAGAGGGAATAATCTACATTATATATACTATAGTGTCCTCACGTTCCTGCATCGGGTAACCAGGGTCTGAACAATGAAAGTGTGCTAGAAGGCAATGGAGTGCTCTTGGAATGATGGGGGTAAGACCCAATATTACATAGTAATATTGGATTAGCTACAGGATCACTCTGGAGGACTAGTACAGGCTCTGGAGTCATATGTTAGGGGTCCCCTTATATGCTGGGCAATAGATAATAAAGAAGATTGGAGAAGAGAAAAAGAAATCGAAAAGGACTATAGGAAAATTAAAGAAATAGTCCCAAGGAGATTTCTAAAGTAGAAGAAAGTTTTTAGGAAGGTAGAGTCAGAGAGAATGCCGACGAGAAAGGTATGGGATCATGCTATAGATCTCAAGGAGATGTTTAAACCGCAAAAGAGAAGGATCTATCCTCTATCCAAAAATGAGAGGGAAGAAGTCCAGAATTTTGTGGAAGACCAACTAAGAAAGGGGTATATTAGACCATCAAAATCTCCTCAAACATCGCTAGTTTTCTTTGTAGGCAAAAAGGATGGAAGTAAGTGAATGGTAATGGACTATTGCAACTTGAACAGTCAGATGGTGAAGAATAACTACCCACTACCATTAATTACAGAGTTAATTGATAACATAGAGGGGAAGAAAGTGTTCACTAAAATGGATCTCAGATGGGGGTTCAATAATTTTACACAGTAAGTCTCAGTGGTCAACAATGTAGATTGACGACTAACTATCTTTTACACAGTAAGTCTAAGATATTGTCATTAGATATAGATAAGAAGAACTAGCAAAACAGGTCTCATCTCAGTGGTCAACAATGTAGATTGACGACTGAGATGTAGTAGTAAAGAATTTCTGATATATAGACATAACAGTCGTCTGACTGATATAGTACCATTTGATGATGATGTCATCAAGCTCTGCCCCTACAACTATGAAGGTACAACTGCGATGGTTCACTTCAACACTTCTCCTGGACTGGTGCAACCTGCACTTTGGGATTGAGATCCATTGCTGTGGCTAGTCTCCTTATTATTTCGTAAGGAAGAGATTTTATGAATAGATCAGCAAGATTGTCTAAAGATGGGATATATGTAAACATGATCTCCCCTTTCTTTATATATTCCTTTATAAAGTGGAATTTTATGTCAATGTACTTCGTTCAGTAATGGTTCTTGTCATTAGTGCTATTGAAAATAGACCTGTTATTGTCTGTGTAGATAGTAATTGGATTGGTCATAGATAGACCAATCTCAGCAAAGAATTTCATTATCCACAATACCTGAGCCATTGTATGTGTGAAGGTCATATATTCTGACTCCACTGTAGATAATGCCACTGTCTCTTGGCACTTGCTCTCCCAAGATACTGGTCCATCTGTAACAATAAAGACATTTCCCTCTATTGAACATCTTGTGTCTTTACAGCCTGCATAATCTGAGTCTACATAGCCTATAAGGTTCAATGTTTCTCCTCCTCTATATGTAATTCCATAATCAATAGTTTCTTTTACATATGCAAGTGTATGCTTCAATGCGTTCTAATGGGATCTACCAGGGTTATGTGAAAATCGGAACAGAATATTCACAGTATATGTGTCAAGAACGGATGGATGGAGAGTGAAGGAATGGAGTAGTAATAAATTTATACTCCGGAATGATGTACTAAGCTATCTCAGAGAATAGATAGTATAAGGGGATAACGCTAGAGGTATGCTTAGTGACGTGGGTAGGCTCCCACCTAAGGGCCGTCATCCTGCCGATTGCATTCTCACTCTCTCCTACTTTCTCTTCTATGACAATCCATGTGAACCTTCTAAATCTATTAAAGAACAATGTGTGAATATCTGTCAGGTACCATGAGAATGGTGCCTTGACGATCTAGTAGTATAAATACTAGTCTTCTGTTGTAGATATACTTTAGTTGAATATCACCCTAGCTTCCGGATCTATCCATTAGCTTCTTAGTGCCTTCGCCTTGTGTGTGAAGTGTGCCCTAACAAATAGTACTTAACAGTGATCGCAAAACCAGAAAGAAGACTCTGGCAGACTGTCAAGGATGTCGGAGCAGAGAACGACTTGTTGAACGACCTTGGCTTCAACTTATGTGTTACACTCCAGTCTCCAGTCGTGAGGTTGGTTGTGTATTTCGGAGTAGTGAAAGTCGTCGAGACAGAGGTCCTAAGTGGGTGAATTGAGGAGTTGGAGAGGATGAGATGCGATTAGGACTAATTGACGTTAATTTACAGACTGAGGAATTACACTATAACTACTCAGTACTTATAGGAAGTCCAGAATAGGAGGAGAGTAGTCTACTATGCTATCCTACTATTATTAATATTAGGAGAATAATTAGGAGAAATAAATTATATAATTATCATATTTCCAGAATATGACAATATGTTAGGTCAGGATGAGTTACTACTTGCAGCCACATCAATGACCCTAATCCCTCGCAGTATGGAGTTTTTGCCATTTCACTGGTTTCCTGTGATGTTGTTGGGCAGTCATCTATTGATAGTGAGCTCCCAGGAGGTAGTGGGGTAGAGGTTAGTACACAGTGATTCGTCTTGAAATGCTCAAGCATGCGTTCGCTGTAAGCTTTTTGAGTTAAGGTAACATCTCTATTCTTGTTTCATGTGATATGCATTCCTAATATTAGCTTTGTCTCCCCTATATCCTTTATCTCATAGCTTGATCCAAGTTCATATTTGGCTAGTTTTTCACCTTCAGCAGTAGATAAAGCACCTAGTATATCATTTGTCTATGTAGATGTTAAAGTGAGTTCATTATTGAGCACTCTGGAATGTATTTGAGGATCAGCATATGATTTATAGTAGCCATGACCTTGAAAAGTCTTATCCAGGTTCTCAGCCCAGTCATGGGCTCCTTACATAGTACCATATAATATTTTCTTCAATTTCCAGACATGGTCTTCTCTCTCTTCCTCAAAACCTCTAAGCTGCTCTATGTATACGTCAAACACATTTTTGCTATTGAGAAATACCGAAATAAAGTCGATATGCCATAATCGAAGCCGTCAAGAGACTGCTATTGCATATACTAGGTGAATAGATTCAAATCTTGCCACTGAAGCATAGGTTTTATCGTAATCTTCTTCAATCACCTGAGTATAACCTTTTGCCACTGTCCTAGCTTTTCTTTTCTCAATCACCCCCTTTTCATTCCACTTTACTGTGAATACCCATTTTGACCCTACCATATTTTTACCAGATAGTCTAGGCACAACCTCAATACATCTCGTAATTTTAGCATTTCAATTTCTTTTGTCATGGGATCCAACCACAAATCCAGCCTTTTCATGGCCTCATTGTAAGTTTTTGGTACTTGAATATCTATATTAGTGATATAGGCAACAGAATAATTGAGATACTCAGTAGATTCCTTGAGTTTTGCACTAGGTTTTGGATCCCTTCATGTTCAGCGAACAGCCAAAGGTAAGTTTGTTTCTTTTTCTTTGTCAATAGTCTGGCTAATCAGTTGGACTGTAAATATCTTGTTTGATTCTCTTTCCTCATTATGGATTCTTAGGATAGGTAGTGGTCTTGGGACAGTTGCCTGTAGTGGGTCAGAGTTTGGACCAAGGTTTGCATTTGGATTTTCAGGTGTGCTTTCTTGTTTTGTTTCAGTTTTGAGTTCCAGGCTTGGTTGAAAAGGATCATTTTCTTTGTTAAATATTATTGGGTTAGGTTGCTTGGCTATATGTGTCATCCCTTCTTCAAAGATGACGTCCCAAGACCTAAAAACTGCACCAGTAGATTTATCTAGTAGCTTATACCCATTATGTCCAAAATAGCCCAAAAGTGACACTCGAACCGATCTTGCACTGAGTTTGTATAACTTTAGGTCCTGGGGTATATATATATATGCTGTTGATCCAAAAGGCCTCAGATGGGAAATATCTTGATATTTTCCAAACCAAACTTCTACTGAAATTGTTTTTGGTCATCATGAAAAGAGAATAAAGTTTCGAACGTAGACAATTGTTTGAACTACATCAGCCTAGTATTTAAGAGCCATGCCTGATTCAGCCATGATACATCGTACTCCATTAAGGATTGTTTGCATACTACATTCAGCGGCACCATTTTGCTAATGGGTGTAAGGTGTAGTAAATTCAAATACCAAGCTATGTACAACTCGGTAATCCTCCCATGCCATGTTGCACCATTCTCTACCCATGTCAAGTCTTATGCACTTGAGCTTCTTGCCAGTTTGTCGTTCTGCTTCAATATAGTAGGCCTTTAGTATATTTAATGTCACATCTGCTGACTTTGTTTTAAGGAATGCAACAGTTTTGTAGGACGAGAATTCATCCATGATCAGCATAAAGTAAGTACAACCCTCAGCTGATTGAACTTGTGATGGTCTCCAGATGTCGATATGGATCCTTTTGAGAAGTTCTGTTTCTTGTGAACCAGTCTCATTGAATAGGTGAGTTGCATACTTGCCAAAAATACAATCCTCACAAAGGCTATTCATAAACAATTCTCCTTTAGTTGTGAGTCCATCAACCAATTTTTCAGATATCATGTTGTATATCGATTCTGTACCTGCATGTCCTAATTGCCTATGCCAGATATCAAAGCTCACAGCCTACCATTTAGATTGGGTAACGAAGATATCTGTTAATGCTTTGTTCACATCAACTGCATATAATCGGCCAAATTTTGTTGCAGTCATTATGATCTCTCCTTGAGATGTCAATACTAGAGCTTTGTTCTCTCCTTTGAAGAACATATCTATACCTTTTGTACCGAGTTGTGATACAGAAATCAGGTTGGATCTGAGGTTAGGAGTATATAGAACACCATTAATGGAAACTCTTCTAGTTTTTCTATCAACACTAGTTTCGAACTTTACTTTCCCCTTTCCTATGATATCAAATGTTGAGTCCTTCTCTACTAACATCCCAAAATATAGTTTACTCAAAGTGGTATAGGACACAAACAATGACCTGTCTGCAAAACAGTGATCGGTAGCTTCAGAGTTGATAAAGGTAAGAATGTCTGGTGTATTCTCAAACTGTGTACGAAATATAATAGGATTCTCTTCAGACCAGGTATTAGCTACTTGTACCCCCTTTGAAACACTTCCTCGCATTGTCGTTTCATTATATCTGCAAGGGTTTGGGTTATCATAAGGTGTGTTTGCACTAAATGTTAGGGTGGCTAATACCTTGAAGTCCTTCTGATCTGTTAACATATATACAAAAACTTGCTCGTTTCCTTCATCAGGGGTATCAGTAGTCATAATGTGAGCTTTAGTTTCCGGCTTGAATCCTCCCTGTCTTGTGCTAAATGCTGTTCCTCTTAGGCCTTCTCTTTTTCCAAAACCAGAAGGAAATTGTCCCTCTTTTCCTTCCCCTGGCCAATAACACATCTCAATAGTGTGTCCTCGGCGTCGATAGTTTGGGTTAACACAAATAAGCTAGGATCTTTCCTTTTGTTTGGAAGTATTTGTTTGAAGTGCCATTGCATTCTGGTCAATATTGGTAGGTCGATTTTTGTTGATCTTGGTATACTAGATTTGGAGACAAGGTATCGCATTTGCTAAAGTCATGTTTGGGTCATATAGTGGCGCAGCTATGGGATTCCAGAATTCGGGTAAAGAAGTTACGATTATGTCTTTGAAGTCTTCATCGTTAATCTTTGATCCCAAGGCTCTAGCATTTGACCATTTGTTGCACATGTTAATAATAAAGTTATTGAAGTCAGTGTGATCTGAGTAAGTCATATTTCATAAAGTCTGCTCTGCATTTAACCATGCTATATTTGATGCCTTTTTATAGGTATTAATATATGAAGTCCAGGCCTCAGCAACTGTACCGTCAATGTTAATTCCTAGTCCAGCAGGGTTCCTGGTATTTGTAAGGGCGTACTCAGAGGCGCACCAGAATACACTCGAATATAGTAAACGAGGCATCTTAAGTCAGAACGATAGATAGCCCAGGAGCTCAAACTATTGTTGAGGTAAGGTATTCTCACTAGCTACTTATACTAGACTAGCCTGGTCTGTGCGCCAGTTGCTATGGACACAGACATCAGGACAATAATAACTACACTACCAGATATAGCTATGTAGTACTGTGATGGAGACCCAAACTAGAGAGAAGGAAACTATAGACCGTGGACTCCGAAGATCTATGGGACGCTAGCTGATGTGAACCCTACCAGGTTATCTAAGCGATCTCAGGCTGTCCCCTTACAGTATTGAATATAAGTAGTCCTAGTGTCCAGGCATCATGTACTTTCTATTCATTGAGAGATGGAGTATTTGAGTCCCAAGATGTTTCAGCAGGAGAAGGTGTTGTTGCTGGTGGAGTAGAGGGACATGTGATAGAGCCATCCAAGTAACCAAATACTTCTTTTGCCACGGCTGCTATGCGAATAAGTTTTTGCCATGATGACCAGTTGGTACCATCAAATTTGTCTGTTTCAGAGAAAGTAGATGTGGTTGAAGACATTTCTGTATTTAATATCAAGTTTCTGGTAAAATTTAGTGAGCACCAGGGCCCATAACCTTTTACATAGTAAGTCTTAGTGGTCAACAATGTAGATTGATGACTAACTACCTTTTACACAGTAAGTCTAAGATGTTGTCATTAGATATAAATAAGAAGAACTAGCAAAACAGGTCTCAGTGGTCAACAATATAGATTGACGACTAAGGTATAGTAGTAAAGAGTTTCTGATATATAGACACAACAGTCATCTGACTGATGTGGTACTATTTGATGATGATGTCATCAAGCTCTGTCTCTACAACTGTGAAGGTACAACTGCGATAGTCTACTTCAACAAATAACATCAGGATTAAAGAAGAGGACGAGTGGAAGGGAGCATTTACAATGCACATAAGTTCCTTTGAGCCAACAGTGATGTTCTTTGGGATGACAAACTTGCCAGTTACATTTCAGATGATGATAAACAAAATCTTAAGGAATTTAATCAACGAAAGAAAGGTAGCTGCATTTGTAGATGATGTGCTAGTAGGAACAGAGACTGAAGAGGGATATGATGAAATTATAGAAGAAATATTGAGGAGGTTAGAGGAAAACGACTTATACATCAAGCCAGAGAAATGTGTGTGGAAAGTAAGGAAGATAGGATTCCTAGGGGTCGTTATTAGACCCAATAGAATAGAAATAGAGGAAGAAAAGGTAGATGGAGTGCTTAGTTGGCCACAACCAAAAAATGTGAAAGATATCAGAAAATTCTTGGGCCTCACAAATTACTACAGGAGGTTCATTAAAGATTTTGCTCGAGTAGCTAGACTAATAAATGTGCTTATATGAAAAGATAAGAGGTGGTGGTGGGAGGAAGTGCAACAGAAAGCATTCGACAAGCTAAAAAGGATTTTCACTAGTAAACTAGTATTGGCAGCCCCAAATTTAAACAAGGAGTTTAGGGTAGAAGCTGATGCTTCAAATTATGCTACTGGAGGAGTACTCTCAATGAAGTGCTCAGATAAAAAGTGGAAGCCAGTCACTTTTATTTCTAAATCTCTAAGTGATATAGAAAGAAACTATGAAATACATGATAAAGAAATACTAGTGGTTGTGAAATGCTTAGAGGCATGGAGACATTTCCTAGAAGGAACAGTAGTGAAATTCAAGATTTGGACAGACCACAAGAACCTCGAATACTTTATAAAGGCACAAAAGTTAAATAAAAGACAAACAAGATGGGCTTTATATCTATCAAGGTTTGACTTTATGCTGAAACATGTTCCAGGAAGCAAGATGGAGAAAGCAGACAGTCTAAGTAGGAGACCAGACTGGGAGATTGGAGTAGAAAAGAATAATAAGAACAAGATACTGGTGAAGCCAAAATGGTTAGAAACAAAAAGAACAGAAACAGTAAAAATAATAGTAAACAGGGTAGATCTACTAGAGGAGGTTAGAAAGTCAAATGTAAAAGATGACGAGGTAGTAAAAGCGGTGGAAGAAATGAAGTGAGCAGGGGTAAAAATGTTAAAAGATGAAGAGTAGAGAGGTAGATAGTATCATGTACAAAGAAAGAAAAGTCTATGTACCTAAAGATAATAGATTACAGGCAGAAATTATTAGGCTATACCACAATATGCCAGTAGGAAGCCATGGGGAACAGTGGAAGACAGTAGAACTGGTCACTCAAAACTTTTGATGGCCAGGAGTTACAAAAGAGGTAAAGAGATATATGGAAGGGTGCGATGCTTGCCAGCATAACAAAAACTACACAAAACAGCCAGCAGGGAAATTCATGCTAAATTCTATCCCAGAGAAACCATGGACGCATATATTGGCAGATTTTATCACAAAACTGCCTTTAGCACAGGGATATGACTCAATCTTAGTAGTAGTCGACAGACTGACAAAAATGGTATACTTCATATCTACTACAGAGAAAACATCGGCAGAGGGACTAGCGAGGTTATTTAGAAACAACCTGTGGAAATTACATGGGTTACCAGAAAGTATCATATCAGACCAGGGACCACAATTCATGGCAGGATTAATGAAAGAGCTGAATGGGATATTGGGGATAAAGAGTAAATTGTCGATAGCATTTCATCTGCAAACAGATAGGCAAACTGAGAGAGTAAACCAAGAGTTAGAGCAGTACCTCAGAATGTTTATCAACTATAGGCAAGAGCAATAGCCTGAGTGGCTAGGAACAGCTGAGTTTGCATATAACAATAAAGCGCACTCAAGCACAAGAACGTCATCTTTTAAGGCAAATTACAGGCAAGATCCCAGGATGGAGTTCAAAGAGAGGAAGAAGGAAAAGTATGCAGGAGTAGAGAAATTCATTGAAAAGATGAAGGAAATACAGGAGGAAGTAAAAGCAGTACTGGAGAAAACACAAGAAGAAATGAGGAAGTATGCAGACAGAAAGAGATCAGATGTAGAGGAGTATAAAGTAGGAGATTTGGTCATGCTCAGTACCAAGAATTTAAAGTATCAAATAGTTGGGAGAAGGACAGAAAAATTAACAGAGAGATTTATAGGGCCCTACAAGATCAAGAAGGTGGTATCATTAAATACAGTTGAACTAGAGCTACCCACTACTATTAAAATACATCTAGTAGTGAACGTTAGTAGAATACATAGATATATGGGCCAGGTAGAGAGGCAGAGAAAGGAGCAGCTAGCTCTAGTTATAATTAAAGGAGAAGAAGAATGGAAAGTTGAGAGAATCCTAAATAAATGATGGATAAAAGAGAAGGATAAATACTTGGTACACTGGAAAGGATTTACAGCAGAGTCAGACACTTGGGAAGAAAGAGAGAATTTGAAGAACACAAAAAAAGCAATCAAAGAGTTCGAAAAAGAATATTGATGAGACATAGAAGATGTAGCAAGACAAGAACACGAGGAAGGAACGTTTAAAAGAGGAGAATTGCCAGGGAGATTTACAGTAAGAAAACTGTTTGGATGTTCAAATAAAAGATACGACCAAGAATATTGGGAAAGGCTGGAAAGGAATTGGAGATGGTGGAAAGAAAAGTGATCAGGGAAAAGAAAAATGGAAACAATTATAGAGAAAGAAAAAATCAGGGAAGAAAATTCAGAAGTTAGAGAATGGACAGAAGAAGATGACAACAAGATAAACAATATGATGGACCCATGCTATGAGTTGTAGAGAATTCCTTGGGACAAGGAAACTTAAGAGGAAAGTGGTGTCATGACTTGGCAAAATGGCTAAGTTATTATTTATATTTCTTTTCTTTTCTTTTCTTTTTCTTGGACTTACTATACAGAAGGGAGTGTGGGAAAGTGTTATGTCACAGTCACATGATAGGTCACATGATAAGCATGGGAAAGTAGTGCACAGACCATGTAGTAGTTGTATAAGTAGTATAGAAAATCTAATGGGAATTCTATCGAGTTTTTCTTGTCAAATGCTAATAAAGGAGCAGTTGGCTTAATTCCAGTTTTGGAGTTAGCTAGTTTGACACACTACTTATACAACTACTATGTAAGAGGATGTCTTATGATGTCAGCAATAGAGTAGCTTAGGTTAGCTGGTATGAGTAAGTATTGTCTAGCTTGTTCTATAATCTGCTAAAGGTCTGCTATTCCCACAACTCTTCTCCTTAGTTCAGGTCTGCCCCATCAGTATGATGTAGCCTTATTAGGTAGTGTGATTATTAGTGTTCTGATCTGTGTTCTCTTAGCAATGGGTGCACAGACTAGTTAGTCTAGTATATATAGCTAGTAATGTACAGTAGAATACCTTACCTCAACATTGATTGAAACTCCTGGGCTATCTATCATTCCTTCTTAAGTCTGCTTTCTTTACTAATCATTAGATATGATTAGAGTTGCTATTGAGTAACCTCTTACATACTACATGGTCTGTGCCCTACTTTCCCATGCTTATTATGTAACCTATTATATGATGTGATGTGATGTGATGCTGTGATTTGTGACACTTGTAATGTGATACTTGTGACATAATACTTTCCTGCACTCCCTTTTGTGTAGTAAGTCCAAGATAAAAGAAAAGAAAAAGAAAAGAAAAGAAATATAAATAATGATACAGCCATTTTACCAAGTTATAACAGATATACCTTTAAAAACTTGATAAAGATCATTATATCACAAACTTTATTTGGCCATATCTCCATCAATTCTTTGATGATTCTCACAGTCTCAACAGCACCCAAAAGCCCTTGAAAAGACCTTTTGATCAATACCAGTCACGTCACAAAGCAATCAATAATGGCCAAGATATTAGACAGATCAACAGATAACTATTATAGTACTGTTTACTAAATCACCAATATCTCAGCAACTGCTATGATCTAAGCTTTGCTTTTAGGCATCAGAGAAGTCCTCTTCATACTGCTTAGAATAAGCCTAAAACAATGCTGAGACAATTAATATTAGTGGAGATATGGAGGTCTTAATGTTTGCACATAGACTTCATTAATTACCTATAGATAGTTATCTGTCCTGTTTTTAGAACAATAAATAGCCTCTATAAGGTTAAGTTATTGCATTTTCAAGTACAAAGGCACTACCATATATAGAACAATAGGTAGTAGTATGTGATACTCTGTTCTAGTGCACAAACTATTACTTTTCTGTATTTTAGGACTCTCTGTCTGAGGATTAGACCTTAGACTTAACAACATCTTTTGTCACTGTCTGTAAGGGGACATCTAGGGTATTGCTTAGTAAGTCCAGTGAGCTTGCATCTTCTAGGAGTTCTATATTCATTTATATTATATTTCTACTGTTCCTTACTTCTCTTGTCTGTGTCATGTGGTGTGATGCCTTCTAATCTAATTAAGGACTATTGTAAGGGGACATCTAGGGTGATGCTTAGTAAGTTCTGAGGGTCTGAATCTATTAGTGGTCTATTGACAGATTGTGTATCGCATTCTTATCGTTCCTTACTTCTTCTATTTGTGTTATGCAGTACGATGCCTTCTATCTATAATTAGGACAATTGTGATTACTGATCTATGTGCATGTGACTGCCCATGTAATTGTCTGGTATAGTATATATACTAGTAATGTGTTGTAGATTTACTTCACTTGAATCTCAAACTAGCTTCTGGAACTATCCACTAGCTTAAGGAAGATTGCCTCTGAGTGGTTCCCTAACAACTATTATGATTACTAATCCATATATGTCACAAACTTTATTTGGCCATATCTCCATCAGTTCTTTGACAATTTCCACAGTCTTAATGGCACCCGAAAGCCCCCGAAAAGACCTTTTGATCGATACTAGTCACATCTCAAAGCGATCAGTGATGGCTGAGATATTAGACAGATCAACTGGTAACTACCATAATACTGTTTATTAAATTGCCAATATCTCAGAAACTGCCACGATCTAAGCTTCACTTTTAGGCATTAGAGAAGCCCTTTTCATACTGCTCAGAATGAGCCTAAAACAGCACTGAGGCAATTAATATTCATGGAGATATGAAGGCCTCAATGTTTGCACATAGACTTTATTAATTATCCATAGATAGTCATTCCTTTTCTTAGAACAAAGGACAGCCTCCATATGGTTAGGTTATCACTATTTCTAATACAAAGGCACTACCATATATAGAACAATAGGTAGTAGCATGTGATACTCTGTCCTAGTGCATAGACTATCACTTTTCTGTATATAAGGACTCCCTGTCTGAGGATTAGACCTCAGACTTAACAACATCTTTTGTCGCTTGTCTAACTCTGCTTATAAGCTCTTTGAATCTATATCTCAATCCATCACAAACCAAGTAAGTGGCCATTTGTGATAATATGCATATGACTGCCTGTGGGATTGTCTAGTGTAGGCTATATATACTAGCAATGTATTGTAGATATACTTCACTTGAATCTCAACTTAGCTTCCAGAACTATCTATTAGCTTAAGGGTGATTGCCTCTGAGTGGTTCCCTAACACTGTCTACCTTCACATTTTTAAGCCTTTTGAATATCCAATCTTCAATTGCAAATCAAGTAAGTGACTATTTGTGATACATTGGTCATTTATAACTCTATAACCTGATCTCTACTCAGGAATGATCATAGAGATAGTCAGTCTTTTATAAGGAAGGAACCTTTATATTTACCAGTTAAGGTGTGATCGAGGATTGCCCTTATGGCCCTAGTATGCAATGAGATAAAATCAGTTATTGAGGCAACACTACCTATAATGACCTCACTACCCATGAGGTAGGAGGAAATTCATATAACTACTTTCCATCACTACTGTCTTATAAGTACCGAAACTTAATTTTCAGTTCTGTTGGTAAGAATAAGTGTTATAATTGTTTTTAGTTATGACAGAATTGTCAGTTTTGAGCTGAAATCACTGATAATATCA
>Ga0153982_1000263_pt1 | contig 14911 bp, 12 predicted proteins | sample TSGA066MetaG_FD_104743 | JGI IMG/M metagenome (GOLD analysis project Ga0153982, IMG submission 104743) | Attine ant fungus gardens microbial communities from Georgia, USA - TSGA066 MetaG | ecosystem: Host-associated > Fungi > Mycelium > Unclassified | place: USA: Georgia, Alexander Wildlife...
GCCCGGGGGGCGGGGGGGGGGGGGGGGGGGGGGGGGGGGGGGGGGGGGGGGGGCAGCGATCTTGGCTGGCGGTAGTATGCCAGTTTGAGTATGTAAAATAAAGTATGTATTCTTATTGCATACTGACCGAGGCTCGTAACCAGATGATGATGGAAGCCACCGTCGCAGAACGCGGACAGATCACGTTGCCCAAGGCCGTGCGCGACGCCCTGGGGTTGACCAAGGGCACGACGCTCAAGGTCGAGCTCGATGGCGGGCGAATTATTTTGCGCAAGGATGTTAGCGAAGCGCTGCGCAAGGTCCGCGGTAAGTTCAAGCTAGTGGGCGGGTATGCCCGTACCGATGACGCGATGCGCGCGATCCGCGGCCGCACGCCTGACGATCAACCGGAATGATCGCGCTGGATTCTTCAGCGTTGCTCGATGTCCTGATCGACGATCCCGTCTACGCAGAGGCTTCTGCACGTTGCATCGGCGAAGCACTTGCACGCGAGGACGTGGTGGTCTGCGATGCGGTGCTGGCGGAAGTCCAGGCGATGCTCGACACGCCGGGCGACTTGATGGACACGCTGGCAGTGCTGGGAATTCGTTACGAGCCAACCTTCGAGGCCGCCGCCATCCGGGCCGGGCATATGAACAAGCGCTTTCAAGCCAGAGGCGGCCGGTGCGAGCGGGTGGTCGCGGACTTCTTGATCGGGGCACACGCATTGCTCCAGTGCAGTGCCTTGATCACCCGCGATCAAGTATTTTTTCGCGATTACTTCAAAGGGCTGAAGCTGATCGTGCCAGTGCACTAATGGGCATCGAGTAGCGCCATGTACGGATATGTGGCGGGTAATGCCGGCATGCTCACGCGGCGGGTTTGCTCAGAGATCAGGTGACTTTTGCTGATCTCAACTCGGCCTTGCAAAAGCCCGGCCATGCAAAAGTCCGGCCATACAAACAGCCGGCCATGCAAAAGGCCGCATTGCTGCGGCCTGCATCGATCTCTTACCACTCGTGCAGCGTTCGCGGGACTGCGGCATGTACGAGCGAGGCAGAACGCCGGGGTCTTAGCGCTGGCGCGCCTTGAAACGCGGATTGCTCTTGCAGATTACGAAGACCTTGCCGCGCCGGCGTACCACCTTGCAATCGCGGTGACGGGCCTTCGCCGATTTCAGAGAGGATAGGACCTTCATAACGCACCTCAGCAGGGAATGTTGAATAAAGAAATTTAAGAGCCGGCCTGACGAGAGCTCTCGATCAGCGCCGCATTGATAATGGACTGCGATCCAAGGTTAGCCTGCGTGGGAAACGTCCGGCTCGCCGGCTCAGTCTTACAGTTTGTGTCCTGCGCAAACATCAGCGGATACGGGAATCCCGTCATCGCATCCGCTGCAACCGGTCATTGTAGCCAAATTTTACTCATTGATTCAAGCGCTTGCGGCGCATGGCAGTGGTTGAGTTGGAAATTCAGATGGGTGTAGCCTGAGCGGCTAGTGAGCGGCACGATAGAGCGTCACTACAGAGCGTCACTACAGAGCAACACGATAGTCTTCACGCCTAATCGCTCAGGCAAATCGAACAGACCTCGGAATACCAACCAGTTGGCCTAGCTGATCGCCGACCTCGCATCTGGTGAGGTCATGGAGGTAGCGAACGACGGGAAAGGATCCTGCGGCAGTCTCATGGGGACGCCGCGGTGACCTTAAGGGAGACAAGACACGTGCAGCCACACTTTCCAAAGCGCAAAGATGGGAAATCGCCAAAAAAAGCCGCCAAAGCGCCTAGGTCTGCATCTGCATAGGTAACAACACACGTCTCGCCTGAGCGTAGGGAACCAATTACTTCCCTTGGGCCAGGTAATTCGGATGCAGCAGTAGATTCAGCTGAGCGACCGCGCCAGGCGTCCCCTCGCGTTGCAACAACTCCAAATGGCCAGACTGAGCTTCAAGGATCTGTCGTGATAAGGCTAGACCGATGCCAGCACCGTTTGGTTTAGTAGTGAAGAACGGCACAAACAAATTACCGCTATCAGGCAGACCTTGACCGCAATCGACGATCTCAATCTGCGCCTGCTCGGCTTGACGCCGCCAGCGCAGCACAACTGGACCGTCGCCACCGGCTTCCAACGCGTTGCGCAGCAAGTTGATTAAGACCTGTTCAAGTTGATCTGGGTCAGCAAGCAAGATTAGGTTCGGTTCGCCATCCAATGCGACGCGTGCATTGCTGAGTAATTGCTGGACTCGTTCGCATAGTGGCGCCAGTGCCACTTCGCGCAATTGCGGAGGCGGCAGCTTGGCCAATCGCGCGTAGCCGCCGATGAAGCGCTGTAGAGCGTGGCTGCGCTGGTCGATCAGTTCCAGGCCTTGGCGCAAGTCACCGTCGAGTTCGGCGTTCACCGGCGTGTTCACCGGCGGCAGCAGCTGTTGCAAGGTGTTTGCCATCGAACCGATCGGTGCCATCGAGTTATTAATCTCGTGGCTGAGCACACGTAACAGCTTACGGAACGCCTGTGCCTCCTCCTCTCGTAATGCCCGCTCCATCGGCTGCAACAACAAGAGGTGGCCTGACTGACTGCGGCTGCGCAATAAAGCATGACTAATCTGCCAGCGACCCGAGCCGCCGGCAAAGCTGGCAGCGTGGATCGATCCGGAGGGCAGCTCGAACAGTCCGGCCAGCCCCAGCTCGGCCGCATCGTGCCCCAGCAGGGCCTGCGCCGGACGGCCGAGCAGGCGCTCGCCGGCGGGATTGACCAAACGCAGGCGCCGGTCCTGTTCGAACGTGAACACCGCGCTGTCGAGCGCGGCCAGGGTCTTGCTGAGCAGTTGCAGGCTCTGCTGCAGATCGCGCTGCTCGTCCTGCAGGCGCTCGGCCAGTTGGTTGAAGCTGCGCACGATCGCGGCGAAATCGTCCCGGCCGCGTGGCGTGGCGCCGCGCACACCGTAATCGCCTTCGCGCAGCGCTTCGAGCAAGTTGCCGATGGTGCGCAGGTGGCGGGTGCGCTGCGCCAGCGCGCGCCAGATCGCCCAGGTCAGCGCCAGTACCAGCGCGAACAGCAGCGTGCCTTCCCAGGCGCGCGGCATCTCCGCGGCCAGCACCAGCGCCACCACTGCCAGCACCGCCACCCACAGACCGCTGCGCAGTTCGCGCTCAGCCAGGTTCATCGCCGTGCATGCCGTGTTTTTCCAGGCGCCGGTACAGGCTTTGGCGAGTGATGCCGAGCTGCTTGGCGGCGCGTTGCAGATTGCCGCGGTGGCGTTCGAGCGCGTCGCGCAACAGCAGTGCCTCGGCGTCTTCTAGCTTCATCGGTTGCAGCGACGGGCTCGCACCGGCGACGATGGGGGACGCGTCGGGCTGCAGGCGCAGGTCCTGCGCGCGGATACAGCGGTCACCGCCAAGCAGGGCGGCGCGCTCCATCGCATGCGCCAGTTCGCGCACGTTGCCGGGCCAGGCATAGTCGAGCAGCGCGCGATCGACATCCGGCCCCAGTTGCGGCAGCGGCCGCTGATAGCGACGGCAGGCGGCGGCGAGGTAGTAGCGCGCCAGCGGCAACACGTCGTCGCGGCGCTCGCGCAACGGCGGCACCCGGATCTGAAAGGTGTTGAGTCGGTAGAGCAGATCGCGCCGGAACCGCTCGGCGGCGAGGTCGGCGTTGGTGGCCGCGACCACGCGCACGTCCACCCGTTGGGTGCGCGAGGTGCCGAGGCGTTCGAACTCGCCGTCCTCGATTGCGCGCAGCAGCTTGGGTTGTTGCTCCAGCGGCAAGTTGCCGATCTCGTCGAGGAACAAGGTGCCGCCGTCGGCCAGTTCGAAACGGCCAGCACGGTCCTGACGTGCGTCGGTGTAAGCGCCGCGAACGTGGCCGAACAGTTCGGCTTCGAACAGGGTCGGGGTCAGGCCGCCCACGTCCACCCGCACGAACGGGCGTTCGCGCCGCGGCGAGCCCTGGTGCAAGCGGTGCGCAAGCAGAGTCTTACCGGTGCCGTTCTCGCCGAGAAGCAGCACGTTGGCGTCGCTGTCAGCGATCCGCGCCAGTTCGTCGAGCAGGCGCCGCATCGGCGCGGATTCGGCGACGAAGCCGGCATCGACCTCGTCCATCATCAGCGCTTGGGCGGCGCCGAACCGGCGCTCGCTGCGGCGGCTGCGACGCAGGGCGATGCGCGATTCCAGGACGTTGAGCACGCGCGCGTTCTGCCAGGGCTTCTCGATGAAATCTGCCGCGCCCACGCGCATGGCCTCCACAGCCAGTTCGATGCTGGCCCAAGCGGTCATCGCGATCACCGGCAGATCCGGCCAGCGCTGGGCAATGCGCTCAATCAGAGCCAGCCCTTCGCGTCCAGAGGTGGTGTCCTGGCTATAGTTCATGTCCACCAGCACGGCTGCAAACTCGCCGTGGTCGGGGTCGCGCTCGAGCACAGCCAGCGCGCGCTCGGGCGACTCGGCGCCGGTCATCGTGTAACCGGCGACCTTGAACAGCAGGCGCAACGCCGCGCGCACGTCGGCCTGATCGTCCACGACCAGGATGCGGTCGGCGGCGGCGGAGCGGGAAACCTCGGTCATGCGCGCAGTCTATTTCAGTCGCCCGCCGCGCATGCGCAGGCGGGCGCGATGGATCAATCGATGCGCAGCGCCTGCATCGGCTCGACCCGCGCCGCGCGCAGCGCCGGCACCAGGCTGGCGATCAGGCCCGATAGGGTCAGCACGAACAGCACAGCGGTGATCCCCGCTGGATCGGCCGCGTCAACGCCGAACAGGAAGCTCTGCAGCAGGCGCGATACCGCCATCGCGATCGCTAGCCCGATCGCCAGACCAATACCGACCTGCCAGCCCGACTCGCGCAGCACCTGCCACAGAAGGCGCGAGCGCGAGGCGCCGAGCGCGGCGCGCACGCCGAACTCGTGACGGCGCGCGGCCACCGCCACCGCCATCACTGAGTACAGGCCGACCGAGGCCAGCAGCAGCGCCAGGCCGGCGAACAGACCGACCATGGCCAGGTTCAGGCGCTGCTGGCTGGTGGTAGAGGCCACGACCACCTGCATCGATTGCAGGTTAGCGATGGGCTGTTGCGGTGCCACTTCCTGCAGCGCCTTACGCAGCGCGCCCTCGCCAGCGCCTAGGTCCTGGCTGCGCAGGCGTAGGGCGTAGCTCAGCGGGCCGAATTCGCGCAGCAGCGTCCAGGTCGACGGCGGAATCTGCGCCAACGGCGCGTACACGGTCGGCGGCGCCGGCTCGCTTGGGCCGAATTGGCGCACGTCGCCGACCACGCCGACCACGCGCATGGCGATGTCGCGACCATCGTCCATCGGCAGGGTCACGATCTTGCCGAGCGGATCGCTTCCGAGGTGGTCCCGGGCGAGTCCCGCGCTGACCATGCACACCGGTTCGGAACCGGCGCTGTCGCGGTCGTCGAAGCCACGCCCGGCCAGCAGCGGCACGCCAAACACGTCAAGGAAGCCAGGGCTGGACAGACGGTACTGGCCGTTGATGGTCTTCCTGTCCGGTAGCACCATCTTGGAGTTGAGCTCCGAGGCGGTCGGCAAGTTGGTCGAGACGCCGGCGAGCTCCACGTCGGGCACGCGCTGCAAGCGCTCCAGGATGCGCCGGGTCTGCGCCATCGCCTCGCCGGCTTCGACATAACGGTTCTTGATCAGGGACAAGGTGAAGGTGGTCACCCGTTCGCTTTGGAAGCCCATCGGCACCGATTCGAGCTTCTGCAGGCTGCGTGCGAACAGCGCCGCGCCAATCAGCAGCACCACTGCCACCGCGACCTGGGCGACCACCAGCGCGCGGCCAAGGCGGCCAGCCTGACGGCTCCAACCGGCGCGACCGCCGCCGACTAGCTCACGCGCCCAGTCACGGCGGCGCGCGCGCAACGCGCCCAGCACCGCCGCCAGCAGCGCAGTCGCCAGCCCGGCCAGCAGCGCGAGCAGCGGAGCCGCACCGGTCAGCCGCACGGTCTCGCCGCGCATCCATTCCGGCGGCACCAGGCTGCCGAACACGCGCAGGCCGATCCAGGCCAAAATCAGGCCTGCGATGCTGCCGAGCAGGCCGATCAGCGCACCCTCGGCCAGCGCCGGCACGCTCAGGCGCAGCAAAGGTGCGCCGAGTGCCGCACGCACCGCGCTGTCGTGGCTGCGTGCCAGCGCGCGCAGCAACATCAGGCTGGTCAGATTGATCGCGGCGATCAGCAGCACGCACACCGCCGCGCCGAGGAACATCCACAAGGTATCGCCGGTGCGCTGGGCGAACACGCTCGATTGCAGCGGCAGCGCGGTCGGCGGGTTACGCCGCAGATATTCGCGCCGGTTCTCGTTGGCGCGAGCATCGCTGGCTAGCAGCGTTGTCAGCACGCTGTGCGCCTCGGCAGCGGCCGAGGCGACGCTGGTCTGCGGCTTGAGCCGGGCGACGACGAGTTGGTTTATCGAAAGATCCGTGTCGGCCGGATCCGGCTGCAAGTTCATCAGCAAGTCGAAGCGGTCCGGCCACTGGAACGCCGCCGGCAGTACGCCAACGATCAGCATCGCCTGGCCTTCCACCTGCAGGGTGCGGCCAACCGCCTTGGGATCGGCGTTGAAGTGGGTACGCCAGAACGGATAACTCAGGATCACCGCCTGCGGACCGTTGGGCCGGTTTTCCTCGTCGTTGAAGTTGCGTCCTGCCGCCATCGGCAGGCCCAGCGCCTGGATGAAGCCGCGGTCGCCGTGCAATGCCAGCACGACTTCGGCGCGGTCGCCGAAGGCGATGTTGGCGTTGGTGGTCCAGCCCATGATCATGCCGGCCGATTCGACGCTGCGCATGCGTTTGATCGGCTCGAAATAGCCCGGCGCGGCCATGGTCTGACCCTTTTCGCTCTCGATGCCGATTGTGGTCAGCCGCTCAGGCTGCGGAAACGGCAGCGGCCGCAGCAGCGCCTGGTGCAACATTGAGAACACCGCGGTCACCGTGGCCACGCCAAGCGCGAGCGTCAGCACCGCCAGCAATAGATAGTTCGGCCGGCGCAGCAAGCCGCGCCACGACTGGCGCACTTCTCCCAGCAGCACGCCTGAGCCGCTCACGTACATGCCTCCGGTGCCATCGGCGCCGGCATTTCGTGTTCGTGGCGCAAGCGCTCGTAGGTATCTTCGTCGACGATGCGGCCGTCAAGCATGTGCACGATGCGTCGCGCGCGGCGGGCGAAAGCTGGATCGTGGGTCACCATGCACAAAGTCGTGCCGCCGCGATTGAGCTGTTCCAGCAACTGCATCACCGACTCGCCGTTGCGGCTGTCGAGGTTGCCGGAGGGCTCGTCGGCCAGCAGGATGCGCGGGCTGCCGGCGAGCGCGCGCGCCACCGCCACGCGCTGCTGCTGGCCGCCGGAGAGCTGGCCAGGGTAATGGCGCATGCGGTGGTTCATGCCGACCTGCTCGAGCACCTCGCGCACGCGGCGGCCGGCGCTATCACCATCGAAGTTGTCGCGGAAAGTCAGCGGCAGGGCCACGTTCTCCTCCACGGTCAGATCAGCGATCAGGTTGAAGGCTTGGAAGATGAAGCCGATCTTGGCGTTGCGCATGCGCGCGCGGGCACGCTGGTCGAGCTCAGCGACGTTGGCGCCGTCGAGCAGGTAGCGGCCGCTGCTGGGCGCGTCGAGTAGGCCCAGGATCGACAGCAATGTGGTTTTGCCGCAGCCCGAGGGTCCGGTGATGGCGACGAAATCGCCGGGCGCGATGTCCAGGGCGATGCCGGACAGAGCATGGGTCTCCATCTCCTCGGTATGGAACACCTTGCCGAGGTTTTCCAACCGCAGCAGGGACGAAGAATTGGCCGCGATCGGCACCGATAAAGTATTGGACATCAGCATTTCCATGGCATTCAACGTAGTCGCAGGGTGTCGTAGTCGTTCCATTGCCCGGTGTCGGACAGCACCGCCTGATCGCCGGCACGCAGGCCTTTGCGCACTTCCACGCGGTCGCTGGAGACCGCGCCGAAGCGCACCGGCACGCGTCGGGCGATGTCATCGCCGGCACGGATAACGAACAGGCTGCCATCGCTGTTGGGCGCGGCCGAGGCAGGGCGGCCGATGCTTACCACGTCACGCAACGTGCCCAGCAGGATGCGGCCGTCCACCGACAGGTCCGGGCGCGAACCGGCCGGCAGCGGCGCGGTGAAGGCGACATCGGCGACGACGGTGCCGTTGCGCACCGCAGGATCGACCCGGATCAGCTTGCCGGTCACCACGCCGTTGCGGGTGTCCACGCTGACCGGCAAGTCCAGTGCTAGGTCCTTGGCCAGCACTTCCGGCACCTGCAGGCGCGCGATTAGTTCGTCCGGCCGCGCCACCCGCGCCAGCTTGGCCCCCGTTTCGATGCGCTGGCCCGGCTCGACCTCGACCTGCTGCAGGATGCCGTCGATGCCGGCGAGCACCTGCAGCGAATCCACCTGCTGACGCGCCACCGCGAGCATGCTCGCAGCCTCGTCGCGGTGCGCCTGCGCGGCCAGCAACTGCGCGGCCATATTGCGGCGGAAGGCCTCCACGCGTTGGCCTTCGATGCGCGTGCGGTTCGCGCTCTGCTGTTCGGTGATCTGGCTTTCCTTGAGCTCGATCGAGGAGATTACGCCGGCGTCGTGGGCGCGCTGATAGGCGTCTGCCTTGACCTCCGCGATGCGCCATTCCGATTCGGCCTGGGACTGCGCGGACTGCTGGTCGAGCAGTTGCGAGGACAGCGAGGTGCGCGCCGCGGCAACTTCGGCCTCTGCCCCGGCCAGCGCGGCCTGCGCCTTATCCAGATTGGCTTGCAGTTCTGGATTGATCAGCCGCAGGATCACCGTGTCGGCGGCGACCTTAACGCCGGCCTCGGCCACCACTTCCTGCACCGAAGCGCCGGCGACGGCGGTGATCCAGCGGATTTGCCGCGGCACCAGGGTGCCGCTGGCGCGGATCTCGCGCTTCATCTCGCCAGCCTGGGCGGTGTCGATCCACAGCTGGCCGCGGTCCACGCCAGGAGCGGCCTTGCCGAGCGCCATCGATAAGACGAGCGCGCCAGCCAGCGCGAGCGCACCGAGGCCGATCCACAGCGTTCGCGGGCGCAACCACCAGGCAGTCTTGGAAGTCTTGACGATGTCCATCGTCGGCATACCAAGCAAGAAGCATGCCACAGCGGCGACAAGGGAAGAGAGAGCCCGCTACGGCGCGGCAATGCGTGTGTGCGAGGGTCGCGGCAACAGGCTGCAGCGTCCGTATTCGGACACAGACGTCCGGAATCGGACGCAGCGGCGCGCGCGACATTCGGATTCGGACGGCCGCATCCAGCAGGGGCATGCACCGCGCTTACGCCGCCAACCCGGCTTCCTGCGCCAGGCATTGCTCGAGCCGCTAGAGGTAACGCGCACGCACCGCCGCCTTGTCAGCCGCAGCCGGATCGGCAATGGCTGCACGCAGCACTTGCGCCAGCGCCAGTCGGCCGATGCTGCGCGTCGTAGGCAGCGTAGTCGCCCTCCATCCAACAGCCGGCGTAGATCACCTCAGCCTGATTTCCGGTGATGAGGGCACGGGTACAATCCGGCTGATCTGTTGGAGTTGACCATGTCCGCGAACGCGCCCGTGTTGACCATTGATGGTCCGTCCGGTTCTGGTAAGGGCACGATCAGTCGCAAGGTCGCTCAGATGCTGGGTTGGCACTATATGGATTCCGGCGCGATCTATCGCGCGGTGGGCCTGGCGGCGGCCTGGGAGCAGATCGATCTCAGCGACGTTGCCGCCGTCGCCGCTTGTGCTGCCCGGGTGCAGATCCGATTCGAGGCTGGGCAGGATGCGGGTGAGCCGCGGGTCGTGGTGAATGGCAAAGATGCGACCCAGCAGTTGCGGATGGAGACCGCTGGCGCCGCCGCCTCGGCGATCGCCGCGTTTGCACCGGTACGTACCGCCCTGGTGGATTTACAACGCGCATTCCGGCGTCCGCCAGGCTTGGTCGCCGATGGTCGGGATATGGGGACGGTGATATTTCCGGACGCCGGAATCAAGATTTTTCTCACCGCAAGTGCAGATGAACGTGCACGTAGACGCTATAAACAATTGAAAGACAAAGGAGTTTCAATTACATTGGCCGGTCTGCTGGGCGAAATCCTCGCCCGCGACGCCCGCGACGCCAGCCGCGCGGTGGCGCCGCTGCGACCGGCTGATGATGCCGTGACCATCGACACCACCGGGCTTACGGTCGATGCGGTCGTGGCCCGCGTGCTTTCGCTGTGCGAGCCTTTGAAGGTCAACCCTTAGGCGTTTGGCGCCCGTACCATCGTCGCTGTGGTGTGGGGCGCGGCACTTGGGGAATGCGCCTGAGGAGGCGAGTGCAAGTCAGCGTTTGGGGGCTGTACCCACGAATACATAGGTGGCCGTCCGGCAGAGTTCAAAGGCCCCCGTCGTACCAGGGCGGGGTTATTTCATGTCATCCAATACTCATTTGGGCTCGCGCATCCCGCGTAGGGCAACAACGGGTGGGTCGCCAACGCAACACCGGCGGCCTGGACATTAACGAGATAGTGATAATGACCGAATCTTTCGCAGAACTGTTCGAAGCCAGTCAGGCCAATTTGGCCAAACTTAAACCCGGTGCGATCGTTACTGGCACCGTTGTGGATGTTCGCAACGACGTGGTGGTGATCAACGCTGGTTTGAAATCCGAAGGCATCGTGCCCATCGAACAGTTCCGCAATGATGCCGGCGAAATCGACGTCGGTATCGGCGATACCGTCAAGGTTGCGTTGGACTCGCTTGAAAATGGCTTCGGCGAAACCGTGCTCTCACGCGAGAAAGCCAAGCGTGCGATGGTATGGGACGAGCTCGAGGAAGCGCTCGAAAAGAATGAGACCATCGTTGGCCGCATCAGCGGCAAGGTCAAGGGCGGTTTCACCGTCGACATCAAGGATGTGCGCGCCTTCCTGCCCGGTTCTCTTGTGGATGTGCGCCCGGTGCGCGATCCGGTCTACCTGGAAGGCAAGGAGCTGGAATTCAAGCTCATCAAGCTCGACCGCAAGCGCAATAACGTGGTCGTATCGCGCCGCGCTGTGGTCGAAAGTGAGCATTCGGAAGAGCGTGAAGCGCTGTTGGAAAAATTGGTAGAGGGTGCAAGACTCAAAGGTGTGGTCAAGAATCTGACCGACTACGGCGCGTTCGTAGACCTGGGCGGTATCGACGGCTTGCTTCATATCACCGACATGGCTTGGAAGCGGGTGCGTCATCCGTCGGAAGTGGTTGAGGTTGGGCAGGAGTTGGATGTGCGCGTGCTTAAGTATGACCGCGAGCGCAACCGCGTCAGCCTAGGTCTGAAGCAACTCGGCGAAGATCCGTGGGACAACATCGCGCGTCGCTATCCTGCCAACACGCGGGTGTTTGGTAAGGTCTCCAATGTCACCGACTACGGTGCGTTCGTCGAAATAGAGCCAGGGGTAGAGGGGCTGGTGCATGTGTCGGAAATGGACTGGACCAATAAAAACGTCAATCCGTCCAAGGTCGTCCAGGTCGGAGACGAAGTCCAGGTGATGGTGTTGGATGTAGACGAGGAGCGGCGCCGGATTTCACTAGGAATCAAGCAGGTCACCAGTAATCCGTGGGAAACATTTGCCGCCATCCATAAAAAGGGAGACAAAGTCTCTGGCCAGATTAAATCGATTACCGATTTCGGGGTGTTCATCGGCCTGGACGGCGGGATCGACGGATTGGTGCATCTGTCCGATCTATCCTGGAATACCAACGGAGAAGATCTGGCGCGCAACTTCAAGAAGGGCGACATGCTCGAAGCGGTGGTCCTGGCGGTTGATCCGGAACGTGAGCGCATCAGCCTTGGGGTGAAGCAGCTTGAGCAGGATCCGATGGGCCAATACGTGGCCAGCAATGCACGTGGTGCGATCGTCAAAGGTACGGTCAAATCAGTTGACGCCAAGGGCGCAACCATCGAGCTGGCGGACGGTGTCGAGGGCTATCTGCCCGTGCGGGATATTTCGCACGAGCGGGTCGAGGATGCTTCTTCGGTGTTGAAGGTAGGCGAAGAAGTCGAAGCCAAGATCATCGGCAACGACCGTAAGACTCGGGTGATGCAGCTTTCGATCAAGGCCAAGGACGAGGCTGAAACCAAAGAGGCACTGGCCGAGTACAACAAGGCCGCATCCGAGGCTTCCAGTGGCACGACCAAGTTGGGCGCATTGTTGCGCGAACAGCTTGAGAGCAAGTCCGAGTAACCCATCAAGAAAAGCGCCGAAACCCTTGGACTTGGGTTTCGGCTGCGTGTCCACGGGTTTGCGATGACCAAGTCAGAACTGATCGAAGCGCTCACCGCTCGCCAGGCGCATCTGAAGGCGGACGATGTCGACCTCGGAGTCAAGGCGTTGCTCGATATGATGGGCAGCACCTTGGCCAAGGGCCAGCGGATCGAAATCCGCGGTTTTGGCAGTTTTTCGCTGCACTACCGCCCTGCGCGTACCGGTCGCAATCCCAAGACTGGCGACGCGGTTCCGTTGCGTGGCAAGCACGTGCCACATTTTAAACCTGGCAAGGAATTACGCGAGCGGATGAGTGATGTGATGCCGCTGGATGACGAGGATTGAGCCCGAGTACCTACAACGGTTGTTGAGCTGGTCCTACACTTCGGACGTGATATGACTCGATCGCCAAGATCACGGATCAGGGCCTTCCATCAATCCTAGCGCGCGTCCAGCGCGCAAATACGCGTATAGGTGGCCAAGCACAATGGCATTCCTCAATGAATGGATCTGGTGGATTGTGTTGCTGCCCACCGCGGCGCTGCTGGGTTGGGTGATCGGCCGCCGCGGTGGCGAACGCCACAGCGACAGCCAGGTAAGCAAGCTCTCGACCACATATTTCCGCGGACTGAACTATTTGCTCAATGAGCAGCCAGATAAGGCGATCGAGCTTTTCTTGCATATCGCCGAACTCGACAAGGAAACCTTCGAAACCCAGGTTGCTCTTGGGCATTTGTTCCGGCGTCGGGGAGAAGTTGATCGGGCAATTCGCCTGCACCAAGCACTGGTGCAGCGCAATGACTTAAGCGATGCGCAGAAAGTGCAGGCGATGCTGGCGCTAGGCGAAGACTATATGCGCTCTGGCTTGCTTGATCGCGCGGAAACAGTGTTCAGTGATTTGGCCAAAATCGACCAGCGCGCGCCGCAAGCGTTGCGGCATCTGATCGGGATTTATCAGGCCGAGCGCGATTGGCCAAAGGCGATCGAGAACGCAACGCGATACGAGATGGTGACCGGCGAACCTATGGGCAAGCTGATTGGCCAGTTCGAATGCGAATTGGCAGAACGCTTGCGCAGCAACGGTGATGTCGATGGTGCCCGCCAGGCTGTGGTGCGCGCCTATCAGGCGGATTCAACTTCGGTACGTGCCGGCATGATGGAGGGCAGGATCGAGCAGGAAACCGGCAACCCTATTGCCGCGATCCGTGCGTTGGAGCGTGCGGCACAACATGATCCGGATTATCTGCCTGAAATCTTGCCACCCCTGCTCAACGCCTACGAGCAGGTTGGCGACATGTCTGGCGCGCGTGCTTTCCTCGCGCAGATGTGCGAGCACTACCGCGGTATCTCGCCGGTGTTGGCCATGACTCGATTGGTGGAAGCCTCCGAAGGTGTCGCTGCCGCGCGTGCGTACCTGGCTCAGCAACTGAAGGATCGGCCATCCGTCAGAGGTGAGGCTGCGCTGATTGATCTGACTTTGGCCGAGCAGGCGGATCCGGCCGCGACCTTGTACGACCTCAAGCACATCACCGATCAGTTGTTGGTACGCAACCCGAGCTATCGTTGCGCACGTTGCGGATTCGGTGCGCGCAGCCATCATTGGCAGTGTCCAAGCTGCAAAGAATGGGGCACAGTGAAGCCGCTACTCAACTACGCGGTGGTCTGATGACGCCAGGCGCTGCGGATTGGAGCGCGCCTATTTGGAGCGCGCTTTATTGGAGCGGGCCTTATTGGAGCGGGCCTCATTGGAGCGCGCTGTACTGGATCGTGCTGTACGCTGTTCTGGCGCTGATGGGGACGTGGCTTGCATTGCGTTACGCGCGCGCGCGCGCGCTGTTCGATCATCCGGGCGAGCGCCGCAGTCATACGGTGACCACCGCGCGCGGTGGCGGCGTTGCGATCGTTCTGGCCATGCTAGTGGCATTGCTGACACTGCTAGCGCGCATGCCTTCAGCTGCGCCGATTGTATGGCTGGTGATAATCGGCCTGACCGCGGTGGCATTGGCAGGCTGGATTGACGATCACCGACCACTTTCGCCTTGGTTGCGCCTGGTCGTCCATGCGCTCGCTGCCGCGACTTTAGCCTTGGTTAGCTTGCTGACAAACGGCACAGTAGTGGAGGCATGGTTGGCATTCGGATTGACCATGGTGCTGATCAATATCTGGAATTTCATGGACGGCATTGATGGCTTGGCCACCAGCCAGGCGCTGATGGTTGCGGCGGCTTGGAGCACGGTCCAACCCAGCGGCGGCATCGGCTGGTGGCTGTGTCTAGCCATGGTCGGGGCGGCGGCCGGTTTTCTCCCATTCAATTTCCCGCGTGCGCGTATTTTCCTGGGTGATGTGGGAAGTGGCGCATTGGGCTATTTGATCGCGGCGCTGGCGGTTCTGGGATTTGATGACGAGATTGGGCACCTCTGGATGTTATTGCCTCCGTCAGCCTTTCTTATTGACGCGCTGTTGACCTTGATCACGCGCATCGTGCGTGGCGAGCGTTGGTGGGAGCCGCATATGCAGCACGCGTATCAGCACCTGGCACGCGTGCGGCGTGGACATCGCGGCACTACCTTGGCCTACGCACTATGGACCGCCGCCGCGACAGCTGTCATGTGGTGGGTGCGGCCTGGAGACACAGCTACTATCATAAGCGCGGTTGCGCTCTGGTACCTACTCGGAATGGGCCTATGGTTTGCCGTAAGAAC
>Ga0153982_1000265_pt1 | contig 14775 bp, 16 predicted proteins | sample TSGA066MetaG_FD_104743 | JGI IMG/M metagenome (GOLD analysis project Ga0153982, IMG submission 104743) | Attine ant fungus gardens microbial communities from Georgia, USA - TSGA066 MetaG | ecosystem: Host-associated > Fungi > Mycelium > Unclassified | place: USA: Georgia, Alexander Wildlife...
ATATGTTGCATATAATACTTTAAATAAAAAATGGGTAATTAAAGCTTCTGCAGAAGAAAAAGAAATAGATTATGAAAAATTTCTTTTATCTATCCATGAATGGAATGTGGCAGAAAAAACAGGTAAATCCATTTTTACTGGATTGAGAAAATGTTTTCTTGATAAGGAAATGTTCAGAGCTCAATTGAGAGGTCTAGCTCAAAAATATGGAGATACTATTATTTTCTTTGGATATGATCCAGCAGAAGATGAAGAAGATGTGAGAAAAAAGGCAGAAGATATTAAGCAAATGCAGGGAGGGAAAACTGCAATAGCAATTCCAAATGATGATGGGAAGTTGAAGGACAATTTATATGTCATGACTTTATCTGATTTAGATACAGAAGTATACACCAAACTAGAGGACAGAGAAAAAGAAAGGTTGATTCAAAATATACTTGGTGGAACTTTAACAATGGAATCGGGGAATGGTACTGGAAGCTATTCTCTAGGACAAATACATCAAGAGAGCTTCAATGAAGTTGTAGAGGAATGCTGTTCTTTCATCGCTGAAAGTATGCAACAACTTTTAGAATTTGATGGACAATATTTTGGATATGATCCTAAAGAGTTTTATTTCAAATTGGAAACTAAGAAAGACAGAGACAAGGAAATCGACTTTGAAACAAAAGAAGCTCAATTAAATATGGTTAAAGTAGATAATATTCTAAAACTTACCCAAGCAGGGATTGGGCTTACTACTGAATATATATCATCTGTTTTAGGAATAGAACAGAAATATATAACAGAGATAGAAAAACCAGTAATTGAATTTGCTGGAAAGGATAAAAAAAAAATCCTGATTGATAATGTAAAAAATACTTTTGATAAAAGAATGACTGATAGTGAGATAAAACTACAAGAATTCGTAAAAAATATTCAAAAAAGTGTAAAAAAATGGCTGGAAACGGATATTTTATCAGAAAACTTGAATCTTGATATAAATATCATGGAAGAACTATATATTAAAACTTTGCTATTTGGTTATGTAGATAGTTTGGAGCAAAGGGGCAATAAAGAGTTCCAAGAGGAACTTGACCCATTTAATATGAAGTTTAATGAGGCCATAAACTATTTCGTTAATAAAGCACCTATTCTATATGAGAAATTAGAAGACATCACATTATCAGCAAGAGATACATTTTTTTATATAAAAAGAAGTACAGAACTTGAAGCAACAAAAAGAGTTTTAGAAAGCCTGAAAAAAACACTTGAAAATGGAGGCACGTATCAGGAATGGAAACAAGACATTGCTGATATAGCAGATAAGGCTGGTTTAGGTGAAGATGGCTGGTATTCTCATTTAGTTTTTAGGCAAAATATGGTAAATGCCTACCAAAGCGGAAGATATGAGCAGCAAATGGAAGATGATGAGTATTTCTCTTATCTCCTATTTGATGGAGTAGAGGACGAAAGGCAAACAGATTTTTGCAAAACTTACTCAGGAAAAGTTTATAAAAAAACTGATCCAATCTGGGCTTTAATCTATCCACCTAATCATTTTAATTGTCGTAGTAGTGTTATTGAATTAGGGATAGATAGAGTAAAAGAGTTAGGACTAGAAATTTTTAAATCTAAGAAAAAAGAACTGAAAGAAATAAAAAATGAAATAGGAGATTTTGCAAGGCCGCCTATAGACATAAAAGAAAGAGAAAAGGACATAAAGGCTAAAGAAAAGAAACTTGTACAATTAAAACTTGAAATAGCTGAATTTATGGAGGGTAAAAAATGATTGTTAGAGGAAGTACCCCTACATTGACTTTTGAAACAGATATAAAAGATACAGCAAGTGAAATAAAAGACTGTGAAATAACAATAGAAAGTGAAAAGGTCAATATCAAAAAAAGTAAAAGTGATATGCAATTTAAAGATCAAATGATTACTTGTACTTTAAGTGAAAATGATACTTTGCTTTTTGAACAGAATGGAGACGGAAAAACAAGAGTACCAAAACCAGAGCCTATATTCATTCAATTAAAAGTAACATTAAATAATGGAACTGTACTTATAAGTGAAACATTAAAAAGTACAGTACACGCATTACTTGGAGGATAATATGAATTTTAAAGTTAAATTTGGAGTTGTTTACTTAGGTGGAGAGGGGGGCGGGGGGAGTGACAAAAATTATATACACAATCAAACAGAAGCTAAAAATACCTGGATAATAATCCATAATTTAGGTAAATATCCATCTATAGACATTATAGATGATAATAATATCATCATAATGGGAGAAATAGAATATATAAGCGAAAATGAGATAATAGCAAGGTTTAACAAAGAATATACTGGAAAGGCTATATTAAATTAAAGTGGAGGTGATTATAAATGCCAGAATTAAAATTTGGAGCAAACATAAATTTAGAAGGGAATCAAGCTATAAACATTGTAGCTGAAAATGTGGCTAGTGACCCTGTGGAGAAAACTGCAGGAAGATTTATATATAATACAACATCAAAAACTTTTAAATATTGTGATGGTACAAGTTGGTTAGCAGTTGGAACTGGTGGAGTATCAGGAATACAAAAATACATTGAAAATGTAGGAGATGGCTCTGCAACAGGTTATACAATAACTCACAACTTAAATACAGAAGATATTACAGTTTCCCTTTACGAAGGGAAAAAGACAGTATTTTCAGAGGTAGAAATATTAGATGAAAATTCTATAAAAGTGAGTTTTTCAAAAGCTCCAGCCTTAAATGCTGTTAAAGCTGTAATAATAGGGTAAAGCTTATGGGAAGCTATAAAATAAAAGATGGACTTACCCCAATGCTTAAAAAGCTTGTAGGGAAGCCATCACAAATAACAAATAGAATAGCAAGAGATATGAGAAGTGAAGTTGAATTGAGATTCAGGAACGGAGAAACACCAGAAGGAATCAAATGGAAACCAAGCCTTAGAGGTGGAAAAACTCTTGTTGATACTGGATTATTAAGAGAAAGTTTTCAAATTAAATATGATAACAAAATGGCACAAGTTGGAACAAATGTAAGGTATGCTCGTATCCACAATTATGGTGGAGTTATAAGAGCAAAAAATAAATATTTAACAATTCCAATAGCAAGAGAAGCTAAAGGAAAAAGTGCTAGAAGTTTTCAAAATACTTTTATTTTTAAGAGTAAAAGAACAGGGAATTTATTTATAGCACAAAAGAATGGTGTAAATTTAAGAACTCTATATTTATTAAAAAAACAAATAACAGTACCAGCGAGGCGTTTTATGGGAATTAATCAAAGAATGGCTAATAAATATAGCGGCTGGATAAAAGAACTATATATAAAGAAATAGCAGGAGGTGAAACAGTGGCCAAAAAAAGAGTAAAAGTTTTTGAGAGTGGTAGTTTTCCGCAGGGAGAATTTTCAGAAGAAAGAACAAAAAGAGTATTTGAAAATGCAGGAGAAGTACCAGGAATATATATACATAGTTCCAAGTGGCAAAATAAAGGGAAAAACCCTTTAGAACTTGGAAAATTTGATAATTTTTCTTTTGAAAAAACAGGAGAAAACCTTGCTGTTTATGCTGATGTAGAACTAAATGATAAAGGACAACTTTACCATGAAGATGGTGTATTCAATGGGATATCTGTTGAAATAGATGCCACAAAAGATTCTTTAGGTAGTATAGCTCTATTACCTTTAGGAGTAGAGCCAGCAGTGGCAACAGCAGAGTTCCAAGCAGAAGAAAAGAAAGTAGTTTACATGGGTAAATATGAAGAATTTGAAGTAAAAGGAGGAATAGAGCCAATGCCAATAGATAAAATTATAGAAGCTATAAAAGGGTTATCTTTAGGAGACAGAGCAACAGTAATAAACGCACTTACAGCTACTGTATCAGATGAAGAAAGAAAAGGGATGAGAAAACTTTTAGAATGGGAGAAAATAGAAGTTATTCAAAATACTCCTGAAAAAGAATTGACAATAGAAGAAATAAGAGAACAAGTTAAAAATGAAATGGAATTTGAAGCCAAGAAAAAGGCTTTGATAGAATTATCAAAGAAAAAAGTAATCCCAGTTCTTCAACCTGCAATAGAATTTGCAATAGAAAAGGCAGCAGCAGAAAGAACAACAATCATTGAATTTTCAGAAACAGAGAAAATATCGCAATTTGAAAAATTTGAAAAAGAATTTGGAGCAATGAAAGACGCTGCAAATTTTAAAAGTGAAACAGAAAAAATGGAATTTGGAGCAGTAAAAGAAGAAAATAAAGAAACAACAGAAGACCATAAAAAAAGAATAGGAGGATATTACAATGGGTAAAAATTTAGTTCAAACAATAAAAGAGTTTGATACAAAAATCTATAAAATAGAAGGACCACTTGGAAAAAGTTTAATGTTGGCATCAGGAGAAGGAGAAATTCAAATAGGACAAGTTCTTTCTTATGATGAAGCAACAGGAAAAGTAGTTAAATATGTATCTGGAACAAATGAAGCTTTTTCTATTGCAATGACTGAAGCAGATGCAACCTCAGAAGATGTACCTGTTTTAGTTGCAGTTCCTAATACAAGATTTAACAGTGTTGAAATTATAGGAATGACTTTAGCAACAGATTTTAAAGGAATTAAAGAACTTTGGAGCAATGGCATTACACTAGAGGAGGTAAGATAATATGGCATTAACACAAGAACAAATAACATTTATAGGTGTATATAACGAAATACCACATGTTGTAAATAGATTTTTTACTAGAAGAATAAAGAATGGAAAAATTCCTTTTATAACAAACATGGAAACAATAAGTTTTGAAGAAGTTAAAAAACAACTTAAAAAAGCAAAAATTTTAAAAAGAGAAGAAGAATTTCCAGTGGCTAAAACTGGTGGAAGTGTTGTAAAAGCTGTAACACCAGAAGTAATAAAAGAATCAATGATTTGTTTACCAACAGATCAAATAAATAGAGAACCAGGAGAAGCAACATACATAAATGGAAGAGTTGTAGATAAAAGAACTTATGAAAGAGATAGAAGAATTGCAGCAATAAAACAATCTATTGAAATAGTAACAGAAGAAATATCAGCAGGAGTATTTTTGAAAGGAAAATATAAATCACCAGATACCACTAACGAAACAGAGTTCACATATCCTACTCCTGAATCAGTAACTAGAGCTTCTATCAAAGAATGGGCTATTTGGTTTACTAAGAAAATAAATGATTTTTCAAAGGATAAAAAAGTGCAAGTAACAGAAATACTTGTAGGAGAAAATGTATTTAATGACATATTAGCAACATATAATGCAAGTTCAAATAAAGTCATTCCTGCTAGTGCTAAAAGAGTAAAAACAGAAGATGAACAATGGGAATTGCATTTAGAAGCTTTTGGATTTGATTTTGTTATGACTCCACAAGCAACAGATACAGAAGGGAATGCTATTGATACAAAAGATTCTATCATGCTTTATAATACTCAAGCTTTTTTACCTGCATATGCAGGAGTAGTAAATGTAGTAGGGGAAGAGGCTACAATGGAAGCTATTGATGTATTAATAAGAGAAACTCCAGCAGATAAAAAAACTGGAATAAAAGAAACATTAGGAGAATCAGCTTATTGTCCAATTATAACAAATCCAACATTGATAAAAACTTATAAAGTAACTGGACTATAAGGAGTAGCTTATGACTTTTGAGGAATTAAGCGAAAGACTACAACAATACTTTATAGAAGAATTTGGAACAAGAGAAGTAGCAGAAAACAATCTGCGTTCTTATGAGAATGAGGGAGAATCTCTTATCACTATGAGTGGTCTGAAATCTCCTGATGATTTGACAGACAAAGAATTGAATGTGTTAAAAGAACTATATGCAGAGTATAAAATCTATGCTTGTGTAGGTAATGAAATAATAGCACAGACCAAGCAAAAAGATTTTTACAAAGCTATTACAGGGCTGCAAGAAAGAAAAAAAGATAATAAAACAGAAGAGAAAAGCTCGAAAGGAATGATGGTTTTTAATGGATAAAAAGAAAATTCCAAATCCATATGAAATATTATACAAAATAAAAGAATTATTAAAAAATAACTTCAAATATAAGGTAACAGTAGGATTTGTAGAAAAAAACTTAATGGAAAATTCATTTATAAATCAAATTGTTATTTCTCCAATGGGGGATTACTTGGAAAGTCAGGGGCTAGCCTCTGCTTCCCGAGTTGATAATCCTGAATTTCAATATAATGTACATTTTTTAATTAAGTCTAAAGCAGGAGAAGAGCCTTTAAAGAAATTTCTTGAAGAAAGGCAGCAAATACTTGAAATAATTTTTAGTCAAGAATTAGTAAATTTAGATACAAAAATAATGTCACAAAGTGTCAGAACGACACTTAATAACGAAATATCCGAGAATATAACATATGATTTTTGGATAGCTACCTTTGAAGTAACCGCAAAAATAAGGAAATAAAGGAGGAAAGAAAAATTGAATATAAAACTTTTAATTGGAGAACAACTTGATGAAAAAACTATGGCTACATCATTCATAGCTTATCAAAATGCTACTGAAATTAATCTGGCTCCAAATTTTGGAAAAACAGATTCAGAAGCATTTACAGGATCAGCTTATAAAGGAAAATCATTTGTATCTACAGCAGGAGCAACAGGAAATATTGCATTTGAATTGACTGTAGAAACTATAAAAAATCTACTTCCTGCTTTAGGGTATACAGTAGCAACAGGAACTGATACAGTAACAGGGGTAACAATAACAGATATAGGAAAGGCTAATGAGAGTGGAAAAATAGAAAAGTTCTATACTTTGATAGAGCAAAATTTAGAAGATAAGGAAGAAAGAATAATGACAGGGTGTCAACTAAACAATGTAACCCTGGATATATCACAAGGGGCATACTGCAAACTTACAGCAGATGTGGTTGGATATGCTTTTGAATATAAAGATACTCTAATTCATTCAGGAACTGCCATTTCTGATATAGAGAATTTATTAACTTGTGTTACTTCTAACTTGACAATGGGAACTACAGATGTTTCGGCAGAAACTCAAAGCGTTTCAATAGCTATAAATAACAATCTTGAACAAAAATATGGTTTAGGTAGCAGAGACGCTACAAAAATTACAAGAAATGGATTTATAGAATCAACGGCAACAATAACTTTGAATGCTTATAATAAGGCAAAATTCAAAGAGGGAATAGAAGCTTTAATGGCAAATGATAAAGTGTCATTACTTGTAAAAATGGCAGAAAACTACGACAGTGGAGCTAATATTGTTTATATAAAAATACCTAACATGAATGTTACATCAGTAGAAATGACTGATAAAAACGCTGGGGGAGGTATGACGCAAGAAATGGATATAGCCTATGATATAACGGCTGGAACTCCTATGTCATATCTTTTTGGAACTTTAGATTAATTAATAAAATGGAGGAAATGAAATGAATATAAAAAAAATAGGAAATGAAAATACATATGTGGAATTTGAAACTGTAATGAATTTTGGGACTAAAACACAATTTGATGAAATGAATATAAAACTTCAAATAGAGACAATAGAAAACACTGTAACAAGAGAGAGAACAATGTCTTTTAAAGTGTTGCCATTTGAGAAAACACCAAAATGTTTCTTACTATGTAAACAAGTTAAAAAAATAGTTGAAAATGGAGTAGAATTTTATAATGGACAAAATGAGTTGACAGCAGAAGTGTTGGGAAAAGTTGTTTACAATATTGAAAACCTAGAAAAAGCATATAAAGAATTGATAGGAGAAATTCCGACTTTAGCAGAGGTGGAAGAAGAAAAAAAGTAATGTTGATGGCTTGTGGATATTTTATGGGAGATAACAGGGGAAGTAAAATTTCCCCTTTTTTCAAAGAAATTCAAAAAGCTAATAAAAAAATAGAAAGAAATTTAAGATATTTAAGAGTTGATTCAATGACAGGTTATTTTGAAATAAGATTTTTACCTTTAGGTGAAAGCTTGGGATATGATAATCATCCATACTACATCATCGAAGACCTTGAATTGATAAAAAATTGTTTAAATGAAGCAAAAAGGTTAAAACCAAAGGATAGTAAGAAAAAAAATTGAAAGCGAGGTGAAAAATGGTAAATAGTGAATTGCTGATGAAAGTTTCAATTCAAGATGATGCTAGTAAATATTTTGAACAATTATCAAAAGCAACTGGAATAAGCACAAAAGAACTTGAAACTATGGGGAAAACAGTAGTAGAAAAATCAAAAAAAATAGATGAAGCTTTGAAAAATATTGATTTTGAAAAACTTGGAATAAGTTCAGAAAAAGCTAGAAAAATTATAGAAGAAGCTAGCAAAAAGCAAGAAGAAACAGTGAGAAAGTCTCTTGAAGCACAGAGCAAAGCTTTAGAAGAAGCCAGCAAAAAACAAGAAGAAACAGTGAAAAAGTCTCTTGAAGCACAAAATAAAGCTTTAGAAGAAGCTGGTAAAAAACAAGAAGAACATATGAAAAGACTAAGAGGAACAGCAAAAAAATTACTAGATGATACAACTAAACTAATGGGAAGAATGAGTGTTGCTGTTGCAGGAACAGGAATATTGTCAACTAAAAGTTTTATTGATTTTGAAATGGCAGTAAAACAAGTTCAAACAATATCAGAAGATAGCTTTGAAAATATTTCTGATAATGTAAGGAAAATGGCAATAGAAACAGGAACATCAGCAAAGGAACTCACAAATGCTACTTATGAGATAGTTTCAGCGATAGGAGATGTTGAAGAAAAGTATTTAGTGTTGGCAACTGCTAATAAGTTATCAGTTGGAGGTTTTACAACAACAACAAAATCAGTAGATGTCTTAACAACAATTTTGAATGCTTATAAATTAGAAATTTCAGATGTTGAAAAAGTATCTGATTTATTGATACAAACTCAAAACAAAGGTAAAGTGACAGTAGATCAGTTAGCCTCTTCACTTGGAAATGTAATACCTACAGCAGCAGCAGTAGGAGTAAATTTTGAAACTTTATCTACAGCAATGGCATTATTGACTAGTAATGGTATTAATGCAGCTGAGAGTTCAACTGCATTAAATGCAATGTTCACGGAACTTTCAAAGGGTTCTACAGAAGCAAGCAAAGCCTTTAAAAAAGCTACTGGAATGGGATTTGTAGAATATATGAAAGCAGGAGGAGATTTAGGAGACGCTTTAGCGCTTCTGAAAGAACAGGCAGACAAGACAGGAGATTCTCTTTTAGACTTGTTTAACATAAGATCATTCAAAGGGGCTCAATCAATAATTGATACATTACCAAGATTTAAAGAATTTCAGGAAACTATGAAAAATTCAGCTGGAAGTACAGAAAAAGCTTTTTCTAAAATGATGGAAGCAGTAGGAAAACAACTTGAAATTCTCTATGCTAAATTAGCAGAAGTTGGATTGAAAATTGGAGAAGCATTGATTCCTAGAGTGATTGAATTAGTTGACAAGTTAAATGATGTGGATTTTGAAAAAGTATTCAGTCAAGAGAATATAGACAAAATGATAGCTACTGGAGAAGCGATATTAGCAATATATCTAGCGTTAAAAGCAATAAGTACTCTAACAGCAGCAGTAAAATTATTTGGTGATCTAGGCATGGCAATTCAATTTTTAACTGTCAATATGTCTAAATTGGTAACTATATTAGGAGCAAGTGGTGGTGGAATTGCAGCGCTATTTGCAGGGATAGCTTATGGAGTATACGATCTCAATAAGATGAATACTAAAAATATTCAAGATTTAGCAAACATAAAGAAAGAAAATTCTGAACTTGAAAAACAAAAAGAATTGTTAAATACGATAAAATCGGAATTAGAAAGAGGTGTAGCAGATGCAGGACTATTATCTCAAATAGATGGCTTTGATAAGCTTAGAGAAGTATTGGCTCAAGCAGGAAACGAAGCAGAGGGAACAAAACGTCATGCAGAATTATTGCAAGAAGCTTTAAGGATATTAAATTCAGAGTTGGATAATTTAGGAAATAAAAAAGTAAAAATAACCATTGAACAAGAAAATCAAGACTTAGAAAGACTGGCATTCGGGAAAATGAATGCTGATATTGAGGAAGAATTTCAAAGAAATAAAAAAGAGGCAGAAAGAAAAGCTACTGAATTAAGAAAGGCTCAATTGGCAGCAGAGGAACTACAAAAAGAAATTGAAAAAATAATGAATGAATATGAAAAAACTTTAGCAAATGCTCCTAAACTAGCAGATGGACTTGGATTAGATGAATTAGATCAAGTGAAAGCTAAATTAAGCACTATTGAAAAAGCATACACTGATTTAATTAATAATGGTGCAGATGGAATGGCTAAAAAGCTTATTCCTGAAATGCAAAAACTAAGAAAAGAAACAGAGGAACTAAGTAGAGAAGATAAGCTTAGAAATCTGTTTAAAGATTATAGAGAAGATTTGGAAAAGCTCCCAACAATATCTGAAATAATGGGATTAGATGAAGAAGCACAATTAGAACAAAAGATAACTAAACTTAGAAACCTTTTAGTAGGGCTATATAATGCTGATGGAACTATTACAGATAAAGCAACTTTTGAAAAACATAAAGAAGAATTGGAAGTCTTATTAAAAGAGAGAGAAGCAGCCAAAAAACTAGCTGAAATGAAGAAAAAAGAAGAAAACGCTATGAAAGACCTAGTAAGTGTAATGAATAACTTTGGAAGTAATCTTATTGCAATAGGTCAAGGGTTGAATAGTACTTTTCTTGAAAATACAGGAAATGTTGTAAATGCCTTTTCATCTATAACAGATGGGTTTAATCTTTTCAGTAAGAATGGAGGATTAAAATCTATAACAGGTATGTTTAAAGGTGGAATGGCTGATTCAGTGATGGGGCTTGAAACTATAACAGGAGCTTTAACAAGTGTTTCTGGAATGGTTGCAGGATTTAATGTTGCTAAAAATGTAATCAGTTCTTTAGATGGAGGCAAAGCTAGAGAACAAATTGAAAAAAATAATGAAGCTAATAAGGAAGCTTTCAAAGAATCAACACAAGTTCTTTTAACATTTGTTGAGGCTATAAAATCAAATATAAGCGCTATCAATAGTTATAGCAATACTTTACTTGGATATGCTACTAACAATACTACTTTAGCAGGAATAGAAAAGGTACAGAAGAATTTCGATAACTATATCAACGCTATGGTGGAAGCAGGGGCAGATTTTGGAGATGTGACAGGACTTGTTAAAAGTAAAGCAAAATATAAATCATGGTTTAAATCAAAGTCAGAAGATAGTTATACAGCTACTGGCATAAGTGAAGCAGACATATTAAAAGCTATGGGAATTACAAATACCAATATTAAAAATATGGACGAAAGTCAATTAAATGATTTAGTTGAAAGATTAAAAGTGACGGGTATTGGGGATATTGGAACTTTGAGGGGAGAAAATTTTGTTGATAGTAACTTTGAGGAATGGAAAGAAGGTATATACGAATATGTAGGGCAAATAAATAAATTGAGAGAAGAACAAGAACAACTATTCAAAAATTCAACTCTTAATGCTTTTGAGGGAATAGATGTATCAAGTTATAAATCACTTATTCAGGAATATACTCAAATGTTTGAGGATATGGGATTAAATGCAGATGCATACAAAGATACTATTGAAGAAATGGCAAGAAATGCACAAGTTCTTGTTACAGCTATGCAAGATGTAAGAAGTTCTTTTGTAGAGGCTCTTTCATCAGGAGAAGCAAGCGACTTTAGTTCTTCTATGAGTTCGTATTTTAAGAAAATTCTTAATAATGCTGCACAAGTAACATATGATGTGGCTTATAGCTCAATAGATGAATATATGACTAAAGAATTTGAAAAGATATCAGAAAAACTTGTAGATATGAAAAAAAGTGGTGTTCTTGATTTTGATGGATTCTGGGATGACTTTAATTTCAATAAGATACTAGAAGCAGATAGAATAACTACAGACTATGAAAAAGTAATAAATGATTTAAGATCACAATTAGAAAGTAGAGGACTTTCAACTTCTCTTATAGATAGTATGCTACCAGCTACAGAACTTTCAGAAAGAATAAATGACATGAAAAATATGTTGTCAAGTGCCATGTCAGAGGCTTTAGATAATAATTCCTTTGCTTCATTTGAAGAAAGTCTGGGTAATTCTATTTATGAAAGTGTAAAAGATAGCTTAATTCAAGCTTTTGTTGATAGTGAAGTATATAAAACATACATGAATCAATTTTACAACATGGACGATATAAAAGAGAAACTATCACAGGCAACAAGTGCACAACAAGGGTTTGGCTTAATGCAGGACTATTTAAAAGATTTAGAATATGAACTTGAAAAAATGGGATTAAGTAGAGGAAATGCAGCAAGTGGAAATTCTACAGAAGATAATACACTAGGAAATTCATATTATCAAGATAGTGGAATTGAATACAATATAACTATTGAACAGCATTTTTCAGGAGTATATGGATTTGACGCAATGTATGATGTGGCAAGGAATGGAGCCATAGACGCAATAGAAGAATGGGAAAATAAAAGTAAAGTAAAACCAACAATATAAAATAAAAGAACATTGGCAACTGAATAATCTGAGAAGTAAAATAAAAAAAGCTTGACTTTATTGCGAACGCAATATATAATTACAGCAAGGGCAATAAAGTGAGGTGATGAAATGGTTGCCAAATTAGGAAGACCTAAAACAGATAATGCAAGAAATAAAAGTATTAATGTGAGATTAAGACAATCTGAACTTGATTCAATTCAAGAATGTGCCGATAAACTCAATAAAACAAGGACAGATACAATTATGGAAGGTATTAAACTGTTGAAGGTTGAACTGGAAAATAAAAAATAGAGTGTTAATCCCCCGACCAAGGATTCTTAACACTCTAGGACATCAGAAAGAATTCTGATAAATCCATTATATCAGTTTTCTCTCCGATAATCAAGGGAGGAAGATATTATGAAATTGAAAAAATGTGAAAATGGTTTTTTGGTTCAAATTAATGGATTGAACGGTACTTTTATTGTCAACTCTTGGTCTGAAGCTATGGAAATGGCTTGGAGATTGAGAGGTGATAGGGTATGAAAAAGACTGAATTAGAAATCAAAAAAGAATTTTTGGAGGAAATTGAAAAATTAGGATTAGATAAAACAAAAACTATTGAAAAAGGTATTGAGAAAGCTAGAACACTTATTTCAAATTTGGTTATTAAAGAAGTTAATTTTAATGGAGCAACACTTGTGGGAATTTTAAAAGATGGAAAGTTATATACTCCTTTAAAAAAGTTTTGTGAATTTTTAGGAGTAGATTTTAATGGGCAGTATCAAAGAATAAAAAGAGATGAGACTTTAAGAAAAGGTTTAACTATGTGTAAAATACACATGGTTGAAAATGGAGTAGAAAAGGAAAGAGAAGTAACAGTTTTAGAAATTTATTTCCTCCCTTTATGGTTAACAGGAATAAAATCTAAGCAATGCAGAGAAGAAATTAGAGAAAATTTGATTGAATTGAAACTAAAAGCAAAAGACGTTTTAGCTGATGCATTCTTTGGTAAAAGAAAAGATGAAATTCCTTTGTTGCCAGAAGATAAAGACTGGGCTTTGAAAAGAATACATGACAGAGCAGACCAAGCAAAGATATTAGAAAAACAGAAACTATATATCATCGAAAAATTAGAAAGCATTTATGATGAAATAGCAGGAATAGCAAATTTAAAGAAAAATACATCAGAAAATAAGTTTTTTAATTTCAAGGGAGAAAGTTATGATGCATCAAAAGAAAAATTACCAGCATTAGAATTAGAGAAAAATGATGATGGAAGCATAGGAATTAAAGTCAAATAATTTATTTTACCCCTCAGGTTATTCAGTTGAGGGGTTTTTTATTTGTTAAAAAGGAGGGGGACAGAAGGAATGACAGAAACATATTTTAAAACACTAACAGAAGCAGATATGTTTAAGTTCAATGGAGTAGTAATTAATGTTACAAAAGGAATAACTTTGACAAATGTTATAGAAAACATATCAATATCTTATTCAAATAATAGCAAAAGTATAAAATCAGTAGTAGCTTCCTTTGCCTTAGATGATGTTTCCCTTATAAGTAAGGGAGACATTGTTGAAATAAAAGCAGTACATGGACTGGAAGAAATGACAATACTTAAAGGAAAAGCAGAACTTCAGGAAAGAAAGTATAACAGTCATTTAATACATAATCTGCAGGTAATTGTCTATGATGAAATAAAAGACTTATTTACTAGAACAGTACCAAAAGATATTTTCGCTTTTGATAACTGGGTATATTACAAAAATAATGAAAATAATTCCTTATTATTTAACATTATGAAGCAATTAGGCGTAGATACAGACAATGTATTATTTGAAGACATAAGAGACAGCCAGACAAGGCTTATCAAGATACCTTTCATGGTATTTACTAAAGGAAACAGATGGATAGATGAACTTGAAACAATAATAGATTGTATAAAAGGAAGAATGTACATAGACAATAATAATAAAATCGTTATCAAAGGTGGACTTTATAATCCAGTAGAAAATATAATATGCCACTTTGATAAAACAAATATTTTAAATAGTATAACTCAAAAATATTCTTATGCAAAATATAATGGAATAAGAAAGGCTTTTGATAGTTATAGCTATTTAGAAAATCAGCCTTGTTTTAATCTAGCTCAAAAAATTGAAGTAGAAGTAGGGACAACACCAGAAAATCAAAATAAGATAATGTCTATTAAGTATATAACAGATGTTATTACTCAATATAAT
>Ga0153982_1000266_pt1 | contig 14774 bp, 6 predicted proteins | sample TSGA066MetaG_FD_104743 | JGI IMG/M metagenome (GOLD analysis project Ga0153982, IMG submission 104743) | Attine ant fungus gardens microbial communities from Georgia, USA - TSGA066 MetaG | ecosystem: Host-associated > Fungi > Mycelium > Unclassified | place: USA: Georgia, Alexander Wildlife...
GTTAAATAATGGAGTTTTAGTTGTAACATCCACATAAGCCCCTTTTACTACTATTGAACTTATTGTTGTCAATGTTCCTCCAATAGCTACATATTGATCGTTAATATATATTGTTCCATCTGGCTTGATGATGACACTTCCTATGCTTTCTCCAGTGTCTGAATCACTGATTGAAATTCCATTTCCAGTTACCTTTATAGTTCCAGAGTTTGTTAAAATTCCATTTCCCTCTACTCCTATTCCATTATTTACATTTATTGTTCCTGTATTGGTCAAGCTTGCTCCATCAGCTATATAGACTCCTGTTCCCATGCCCACATTAATCACTCCAGTATTAAAAACACTTCCACCATTATATGCACCAATTCCTATAGTTGAGGCTAATCCGTTTCCAAGGTTTATTACACCCCTATTCTCCATCATTCCATTATTTTGAACCAGTATTCCTATTCCACCATTATCTACATTTATTGTCCCTTCGTTTATAAATGATGTTCCCTCTCCCATAACATATACCCCAACAGAATGTTCATGGTTCACAGTTATATTTCCTAATGAAGTATTCAACCCTGTACTTCCTTCAGCTAGATAAATTCCAACTGAATATTCAAAATCTTCTAATTTAAGATGATCTCCATTATCATTTGTAGCACCAACTGTTATATCTCCTGAGTTTTTCACTATATTTTTACCAGATGAATATATACCTATTGCTGAAGTTCCCAATTTCATATCAGCTTTATTATCAATGATTACTGAATTTTCTGTTTTTACCTTATCTTGTTCCACATATATTCCATACCCACTATTTCCTATATTCCAGTTTCCAGAGGTAATAATATTCCCAGAACCAGCTTTTTTATATATCCCTGCTGAAGCTGTGACTTCTTTGTCCATAATATCTAGATCTCCTGAGTATTCAATATCCCCATTTCCAAGACTTAAAATACCCATACTTGAATTAGAACCTATTTTCATATTTCCTGTTACATTTGAATCTGCATTTTCAGTATATACTCCTATTGAGCTATCTGAATCCATAGTTATTTTATTATTCATAGAAAGTTTAACTTTGCTGCTTCCAGAAGAAAATATTCCAATTCCATGTTTTCCAACAGTCATATCATTTCCAGTTTGTGTTATAGTACTGCCAGTTTCTAATTTTTCAGCATATACTCCTATTCCATAATTTCCTATTGTTAAAGATCCATTTCCTTTATATTGTCCTGTTTTCAAATAAGTTCCTATAGAAGATTTTTTTAACCCACTATCTTCTGATGAATCTCCAATTAAAACATCTCCTAGAATATTTATACTGCTGTTTTCTCCATATACTCCTGCATTATTATCCCCTAGTACAGCTACATTTCCAACTACTGTTAAACTTGAGTTGTTTTTAGCCAGCAAAGCTATTTTATGCATTCCAGTAGCTCCTATTGAAAATCCTGATGTTGTTATTCCAGTTGAATTATTCAACATCATTCCAATTGTATAGTTTCCAGAATCAATAATAGTTGGAGCTGTTCCTATCAATGGTACACTATCATAGTATACTCCTATTGAATATTTATCTTCTCTCCCATCTTTAATAGAAATATTTGTAGTTCCAAAATTAGGGACTATATTTTTTACATAAATTCCTATTCCTCCATCTTTAACTGTTATTGATGAATTATTACTGTTAATACTTCCTCCATTAGCAACTATCCCTATTTGATTTTCTACTAAAAGATTTCCTGTAAAATTAACTGAAGCTCCCACAGAATATATATACACACCATTGTCTCCTACCGATATCTTCTCAACATCTCCTATATTTACTACTGTTCCTCCATCTTCAGCATACACTCCTATTCCATTAGTACCAGTTTTTATTTTAGTTGAAGCATCTATAGATAATGTACTTCCTATTGCAGCTGCAACACCTATTGCATTTTTATCCTTGCTTCCATCTCCTACTGATATTTCTCCAGCTATCACAGTATTTGCCCCATTAACTGCTAATAATCCTATGCTTTCATTTCCTAAAGTAATAGTCCCTGCATTTATATTTTCTGTCACTCCTTCAAGTACAACTCCAGTATTTCCTGCTGCTTTTGAAGTAATATTATTTGATACCAGTTTATTATCTGCTCCTTTGAGATATATTCCTATTCCTTCTGCCCCAGCAAGAGTCATCTTATCATTCTTTACTTCTATAGATCTATCACCTGCATTTGAATAAATTCCAATGCCATTTGATCCTACATTTATAGAACCACTGTTTTCTATATCAGCTATTTCTGAATACATTCCTATTGCCATACTGCCATCTGAAGATTCTCCTGAAACAGATATATTTCCCTTGTTTACTATATCTATTTTGTCTGTTGGAGAAGTCTGCCCTGTTATTGCGGCTAAACCTATTCCACCAGAAACTACAGTTATATCTCCTGTATTAGTAATATTTTGAGGACTAAGCATTGAACTGTCATATTCTCCTAAAAGCCCTATACTTCCTTCACCTACTGAAAAGTTTCCTGTTGAAAGCCAGCTACCATTTCTACTAACTCCAAATGATCCCAGCCCATTTACAATAACATTATTTCCTACTGTCAGATTCCCACCATTATTGAATATTCCTATACCACTATTTTTTCCAAAATTGAAAATAAGATCTCCTGTTGTCCCAAGATTTGATGTTCCTTCATCAATATATATTCCTGTTCCTCCATTTATATCAATAGTGGCATCTCCAGTTGTTAAGACTGTATATTTAGGTATATATATTCCTACACCATTTTCTGTTTTTATTTTCCCAGCAAATGTAAGATTCACTCCTGTACTAGCTCCTGTATCATTTCCTAAATATATACCTATTCCATCTTTAGCATCCACACTTACATTATTTAGTGAATAAGTTCCTATAGTATCTTTTAAAAGAATTCCTACAGGAGTTGCAGAATTTTTTCTTCCAGTTACAATTGAAGCATTATTAAATGTTACTGTATCATCTAGCACATATACTCCAATTGAATCTTCTCCTACTATTACATTACTTGATACAACTGTATTATTTTCAGCTGCAACACCTATTATTTTACTTCCTGCTGCATTTACTGCAAAATCAATTTTTGCATTATCTCCATATACTCCAACTCCTCCTGAACCTATATTGAAATTTCCAGCAGTTATTTTATTAGTTTCTGTATTTTTTAAATACATACCTATTCCATTTGAAGAGATACTTCCATTTGTTCCATCAAAACTATTTTGAAGACCATTTACATATACTCCTGTTCCTGAAGTTGTAATAATGTTACCACTATTTTTACCTGAACTTATTCCAGTTCCTGCTATGTACATCCCAAGATTACTTTTTCCATTTATTGTTCCCACATTCTGTATCTCTGCTGACTGACCAGTTGTTGTTTCAGCTGCCATTCCAATAGATGATATTCCATTGTTATTTAATGATATTGTTTTTCCAGCAGAATTAATTCCAACTCCTGATTCAGCATAAATACCTATATCTCCAGAACCATTCAAAGTAATATTTCCAGCAGAATTATACTTTGAATCTCCTTCAATGTATACAGCTATATTATCATTTCCAGTAGCAGAGGTAGTTATATTTTTAGTATTTAAAAGATTTATTCCTGAAGCTGCATAAATTCCAATAGTATCATTTTTTAATATATTAATATCAGCTTCATTTGTTATCATACTATTCACAGAGCTTTTTTTGTAATAAAGACCAATATTTTTTTCACTAGAAATATTATCTAAAGTAATTAAATTTCCACCAGTATAAGCTCCATCTACAAGATACATTCCTGTTCCTATATCATTACTGCTCCCTATTTTGAGGGTAAGTCCTCCTGCTGTTACATTTACCTTGCTTCCAGTAGCATATATTCCTACTGCTCCTCCTTGAGCTGTTATGTTTCCTTCTATATCTGCTCCTCCTTCAAGAAAAATACCTGTAGTATTTTTTCCAATAGCAGTTGTAGTTGTAATAAGATTATTTTTCCCTTTAGAATAAATTCCAACAGCTTCATTTGTAACTTCAATTTCTCCTTTAAATTCATTTTGAGTAATATCTTTTTCAAGGTATATCCCTACTGTTTTATTACCAGTATTTGCTGGTGATGTTATTCCATCTACAACTAACTTATTTCCATTCTCTATTGAGATATCAGCATCTTTACCATATATAAAAATATTTTTATTTTGATTAGTCTCAGTAAATGTTAAGTTGTTATTTACCTTAACTGAAGCTTTTTCTGCATAAATTCCAACACTGTCATTTTTATTAAAAATTATGTTATCTCCAGTTACTTCTACTTGTGCTCCATCTTTTACATACATTCCAGTGGAGTTTTCTGCATTAAGATTAATACTTCCTGTATTTGTTATACTACTCTTTATTCCTTGTGCAAACATAGCTATTTGACTTGAATCATTTGTATCAATTATACTTGTATTTGATATTTTTCCTCCAGCTGTGTACATTCCTACAGCTTTTACTTTTCCTGTATCAAGAATTATACTTCCTTTATTCTCTGCAGTGTCTAAAGTACTATCACTATTTATATAAATTCCTATACCTTCCTGTCCTACTTTTAATATCCCATTAGATGATATTCCCATATTTTTGGAATGGACTATTGTTCCATTATTTAATAATGAAGCATCTATATCAAAGTTTATATCTTTTTTTTGATTTGGTACTCCAGAATCACCTTGATAAAAAATACCTGTTTTCTCTGAAGGGCCTACACTGTTTGAAGCAAGAATAATACTTGTTGCAGTTATATCAGATGTTGCATCTACCATAACTCCTACTCCTTCAGCTCCAAGTTTAAGAGTCCCAAGATCTGTTATTTCACTTTCATTTTTAGCATAAATTCCTACTCCTCCATCACCTACAGAAGCAATCCCTGTATTTTTAATTATAGCTTTATCTCCATAAATTCCGATAGAAGCTGAGTTAGGTAAAGAATTGCCAACTTTTACTACCCCAGTATTTTCTACAATGGTATTTGTATTTACTGATGTATTGGAAGGATCATTATTATATGCATAAATTCCTATACCTCCAAGCCCATCAAGCTCTATTGTTCCATCATTTTTTATATTCACTTTTCCTTGACCTGAAATGCTTCCAAATTCATTACTTATAGGTTTTGATGGACTTCCTTCTCTATAAGCCATTCCTAAAATTCCAATTGCTTCATCCCCAGCAACTTCTATATCTCCAGAATTTTTTATTATACTTCCATTAACTGCATAAATTCCAACTCCATTTGAATTTACAATATTACTTTCTTTTTCTACTTCTATTTTAGAACTATTTTCTAAATTTACTTCTCCAAAATTAATATACAATCCAATTGCCCCTGCTCCATTATCAATTCTATCTGCTATTATTTTAGAACCAGAAGCAAGATTTATGTGAGTATCACTTACTCCAGAAGCTGAACTGCTTGAATTCATTTCAAGACCTACTACTTGCCCTTTAAAATATTCATTAGCATATGCACTATCAATAGAGGCTTTCACAACATTACCCATAACATCAATTTTCATTTTTTGCCCAAGAAATCTCTTATAAAAATAATTTCCAGGAGAATTTTCAATATTATCAAACTTATTTATATCTGTATCTATATGAAGTTCTCCTCCATCTACTGATGCTATTTTATATTTTGTTATTCCAGGGTCACTTGTTATAGTAACTCCTGTTCCCATAGCATCTTGAATTTCATCTTTTAAAGTAGATATATACAGAGGATTTACCAGGTTTTTTAGATTTACTGCTGTTACATCATTTGAGACTATTCTTATCTCAGTATTATTCAGCTCTATTGGACTATTTGATAATTCTAAATCAAAAGCCACTGATTTTCCATCTAATATTATTTGCCCATTTTCATATAAAACTTTTCCAGTTCCATCTGAATAGATTGCATAACTGTTATCAACATATAAAGATGTTCCTTCAGTTTGAATATTTCCAGAATTAAGCGAAGCTATTCCTGCTACTCCACTGTTTACTTTTATAAAAGTATTTTTTACTTCTATATCACCATTATTAGCCATCAATGCTATTCCTCTAAAGTCATTTGAAAGATTAGAAGCTTCCATTCCAGTTACATGGATATCTGGATTATCTAAGCCTCCTTTATTTCCAATAAGATTATTAATAGTTATTTTTCCACTATTTTTTGCATATACAGCCAAAACATCATTTTGATTTTCAGATAAAGCATCAGTAACTTTTAATCCTTCCATCTTAACTCCATTTTCAATGTTTACTGTCCCATTATCACTAAATAGGATTACACTGTTTTCTACATTACCTGAAGTTGTTATTTTATTTACACTAACTTCATAATCTTTTGCATATACAGCTGTATTTCTTAGTCCATCAATCAGATCTATATTTCCAGAAGTATAGACATTTCCTTCAGTCGCAAATATTCCTATATTATCTTCTCCACCAGCTAATTTTATATACCCATCTCCCAAATTTAATGTTGGAGTAGTAGCTGCAATATTCCAAGAACTTATTGTTCCCCCAGCATTACTTGCCCATATATGAGCATCTGATTTCTTTGTAACAACTCCTATATTACCTTTAGTTTTATTATTTATAACTATTCCATGTGAAGTAAGATTCATATCTTTATATGAAAATATTCCCACACTTCCTTCTATTATGTCTGGATTAAGATTTCCACCCCAATAATCAGTTATAGCTTCTCCACCATTAGTATTGTCAGCCAAAATACTTATTGATTTATTGCCTACATCAATCGCTCCAATATCAACATGGAAATTCCCAGTTATTCCAGCAGCATTGAATTCAGGAGTAATGTACAAACCTATACTTTCATCTCCATATAATTGAATGGGTTTTCTAATGCCATTATCAGTAAAATCCATATTTAAGCTTCCTCTTTTATCATCTGCAATATACCATGAAAGGAACTGTCCATAAACCCCGAGGGAATACTTTCCTGTCATTTCTATATTACCTTTATTAACAATAGTATTGTTAGAAGAATAACGATATCCACTTCTGTTATACCACCCATTATTTATTGAAAAAGCTCCTGTTGTTTCAGTTGATGTTTTTATATCGCCTTTGTTATACATTATGTTTTGTGCAATATCAATATCATTTCCTTTAGATTGTTCTGAAGATATTAAAAAAACTGAATTATACTTATCATAAATAATGGAATTACTTTTATATGGCCTGATTTCAATTTCACCTGTATTTATCAAAACTGAGCTACTAGGAACATTTGAAAGATGACTATATACATTAGTTAAACTTAAGTTTCCTCCTTCTAATGTAATCTCATTACTATTTATCCAAGCTAAAATATTTTCAGAATACATAGCATAGTTATCTATAACATCATTCCAAGCTGGAATAACTTTAGAAACACTTACTGTTTCCCCTTCTCTTGAATTACTCTTTATATAATTTATTGTATCCTCTATAACTTTTTGAATACTTGTATTACTTGTAGTGCTGTGAATATCCATATGAAGAAATTCTCCTAAATTTACAGAAGGATCTGAACTTTCTCTGGCTATTGTAAATCTTCCATTATTAAAAGTTATATATGGAGATCCAACTATTCTTTGGACAGCAGTGCTGTCACTATAGTTATGGTAATATGAAATAGCATATTTATCTCCTGTTGTATCATTTAGTTCCACTAAACCAGATGTTCCTGCTCCTATCCCTTTACTTATATTTCTCGAAGAATAAGCAACATAATCTTTATAACTATATGAATATGAATTGTTTGGAGTTGAAGTAAATATTTCAAGATCATCAGTTTCTCCTGAATATATAATATCTGCAGTTAAAGGAGTTCCATCTGAAGATAATAACTGTTCTCTTTTTATTAAAAAATCTCCATCTATAACTGAAGTCCCAGAAATTATACTATTTTGTACACCACCTTTTTTATCTGCCACAACATCTACTTCTACATGGGGATTATTTCCATTTGACATTGAAATAAATCCAATACTAGGAGTAGTTGGTAATGCTACAGTTACATCTGTAGGTGCTTTTGGTACAAATATATAACTTGGTTCATATCCTATCAATATAGTAGGAATATTTATAACTATATCTTTCACAGATGGTGTTACTGGATTATGAACCACAGTACTTGCAATTTCCACATCATTAATATTTATACTAACTACTGGTGTTAATGCAATTGGACTTGGTATTGAAGGCAATATAGGAATTGGCTTTGTTATTGTTATATATTCTGGAGACGATATAGATATATTATGAGGGCGTTTTCCAAGTACTACTTCTGGAATTAAAGTATTTTCTGCAATCTCAATTTTAATATTTGGATACTCTAACCCATTCACCTTTATATTCACTCCAGTTTCGTGATTAATTGCTTTATTTGTATATGTTCCAACTACTACACCATTTCCTTCTACAACCTTATCCCTTCCAAAATTACTATTTTTATCTTTTTCATAATATTTGTTAACTTCTCTTATCGTTTCTGCAAATTCCTTTTTTGTTCTATCTTTTCCTTTTCCACTTCTTAAATATTCATAATTAAAAAAGAATTTATAACTTTCAAAGTCATTCTTATCTATATTTATTTCTTCCATTTGATAGTCATTTTCAAAAATATAATCTGAATTAACTATTTCTGAAGCAAGTGATAAATTTCCAGTTATTAAAAAAGTTATGACAAGAGAAAAAGAAAAGCTTATTTTTCTTTTTAGAAACCTCTTTAATCTTTTTTCTATTTCATCTTTCTTCATTTATATTCCTCCTAATAAAATCCTCTATACAAACGTAAAAAGTATCTTTAAATATAATCTTTACATATTTTTCATTGTACTAATATAGCAATATTCACCTCCGCCTTTATGTTTCCTTTTAATTTCTAAAATATAAATTCAGTCTATTTTTTCATGTTAAAATTTAAATTATTAACTATATGTTTTTATTATTAAATGTTATTTTTAGAAAAAAAATAGGCTATAAACAAAATTTATTATTTTAGCCTAAATGATTGTTTTTATTTGAAAACAAGTTACAATCAAGCCTTAAAATCTAAATTTATATCCTGTAGATATCATATTATCAGAAATTTTTGATCTTTCTATAATGACCAATCTTTGAAAATCCAGAATATATTAATAAATTATGTTAAAAATTTTATAAAAAAATTAATATAATTGAAATAAATTCATTTTAAGATATAATAATTAGTAATAATGAATTTTATAAAATTATGGGGGAAAAATGAAAAAATCAAAGGAAGAACTATTAAAAGAAATATTAAATTATGATAAAACAATAGAGTTAAATCCTACAGATGCTATAGCATATAATAGCAGAGGAAACAGTAAAAGTGATTTAGAAAGGCATGAAGAAGCTATCTTAGATTATAATAAAGCTATTGAAATAGATTCAATGTATGCAACAGCTTACAATAATAGAGGAATCAGTAAAAATGACTTAGGAAAACATGAAGAAGCTATTTTAGATTATAATAAAGCTATTGAGATAGACCCTACAGATGCTAAAGTATACTATAACAGAGGAAACAGCAAAAATGACCTAGGAAAACATGAAGAAGCTATTTTAGATTATGATAAAGCTATAGAATTAAATCCTACAGATGCTGCAGCATATATTAACAGAGGAAACAGTAAAAGTGATTTAGAAAGACATGAAGAAGCTATCTTAGATTATAATAAAGCTATTGAGATAGACCCTACAGATGCTAAAGTATATTATAACAGAGGAAACAGCAAAAGTGATTTAGGAAAACATGAAGAAGCTATTTTAGATTTTGATAAAGCTATTGAAATAGACCCTACAGATGCTGTAGCATATAATAACAGAGGAATTAGTAAAAGTGATTTAGGAAAAGATGAAGAAGCTATTTTAGATTATAATAAGGCTATTGAAATAGATCCTACAGATGCTAAAGCATATTATAATAGAGGAATCAGTAAAAGTGATTTGGGAAAACATGAAGAAGCTATCTTAGATTATAATAAAGCTATTGAGATAGACCCTACAGATGCTACAACATATTATAATAGAGGAATCAGTAAAAGTGATTTAGAAAGGCATGAAGAAGCTATCTTAGATTATGATAAAGCTATTGAAATAAACCCATTATATATCAATGCATATTATAATAGAGGCGTTAGTAAGAGTGATTTAGAAAGACATGAAGAAGCTATCTTAGATTATGATAAAGCTATTGAAATAAATCCATTGTATATAAAAGCATATAATAACAGAGGAATTAGTAAAAGTGATTTAGAAAGACATGAAGAAGCTATCTTGGATTATAATAAAGCTATTGAGATAGATCCTACAGATGCTACAGCATATATTAACAGAGGAATTAGTAAAAGTGATTTGGAAAGACATGAAGAAGCTATCTTAGATTATAATAAAGCTATTGAAATAGATCCTACAGATTCTACAATATATTACAATAGAGGAATTAGTAAAAGTGATTTAGGAAAATATGAAGAAGCTATTTTAGATTATGATAAAGCTATTGAGATAAATCCAATATATGTCAAAGCATATTATAACAGAGGAAATGATAAAACTAAATTAAGAAAATATAAAGAAGCTATAGTAGATTTTGATAAAGTCATAGAGATAGATCCAAGTGATGATTCAGCATATGCCTGCAAAAAAAATCTTTTACTTATGCTAAAAGTTAATCAATAGGATTATTTTAAATTGATTTTATTTAAAATATAATATAATGCAATTGGGGAGTGATAATTGTGCAGAAAAAGACTGTATGTAAAATTGCACTAATGTGTGTAGCAATAACTTGGGGTGGAGGTTTTCCTATAACAAAAATAGCATTAGATAGCGGGATGGCACCAAATGCTATTATGAGTTTAAGATTTTTAATAGCTTCTCTCTTAATATTTTTATTCCTTTTTATAAAAAAAGTAAAGATAACAAAAGATGAAATAAAACTTGGATTAGGGGCTGGATTGGTATTAGGAATTGCTTTTTCATTACAGACAGTAGGACTTATGTATACAACTTCATCAAAAAATGCTTTTATAACTGGAGCTTCTGTTGTATGTGTCCCATTTATGTTATGGATGCTTACTAAGAAAAGCCCCAAATGGATAACTTATTTATCTTCTATAATATGTTTTATAGGAATAGGGTTTTTATCTTTAGATGGGGATTTATCAATAAATTATGGAGATGTGCTAACATTGATATGTGCTTTCTTCTTTGCTCTTCAAATATCTATTATAGGAGCTAAAATAGGTAACATGAATCCGATAGTTATAAGTGCTTTTCAAATGTTTAGTGGAGGATTGCTTACACTTCTATTAAATATAACTTATGAAAATTTTTCTATTGTTACTACAAAACTTACAGGTGTGCAGATAATGGCAGTAGGGTTTTTAATAATATTCAATACCTTAATTGCATATCTGGTACAAACAACTGCTCCAAAATATATTGAATCTACAACAATATCTCTCATATTATCTACTGAGATACTTTTTGGAGCAATAACTTCAGTTATTCTTTTAGGAGACATAATGACAATAAAAACTGTTTTAGGAGGATTATTAATCTTTGCTTCTGTGGTTATATCAGAAACAGAATTGAAATTTCTTACTAAAAATAGAGAGTGTTAATAAGAAGAGCTGAATATCTCTTTGAAAAAAAATTATAACTGAAGATGATTTGCAATCATTAAAAATAAAAAATATTATTTCTGGAAAAAATGGAGTACAGCATAAATAAAAAGGGGGATCACAAATATGAGCAAAACAGAATTAAACTATTTCAAGAACATACTAGAAACAGCAATCAATGCTATTAAAGATAATTCCTTTGAACGTACTAACTTTTACTCTTTTTTGCCAAATAAAACTTGGGAGGCTGCTACAAATTACCGTTCAATGGATGAGTATATTGCAAAAAATTGTATCAAAATCCCTGAACTTCATTACTTAATGCGAAAGCTAGTCAGAAGTATTGAAGAATATAATATTGATGAATTGCAAATTTGGGATCAAGATGAAGAACATGCAGGAGGAGCAATCGCAAGGGAACTTGCTTTATGTAACAAAGAGGATGTTATACCTTATGCACGTTTTATTTCATCCAATGATTTGAATCACGAGGTTTATCAAGCAAAAGATATGCAAGATGTTTTAAACAAATGGAAACCATGCAAAGAAACATATGCAATTGCAGTTGCAAGATGGTTTACACCAGGACAGCATCGTTATGAATTTAATTATCAATCCATTTGTAAAGCGATGAAAAAAGAGAGTGAAGCTGATGCTTTTCTTGAAATGGTGGCAAAATGGTTCTACGAGGAATGGTTTCCACCTTATGATATTGATAATCGCCGTGATGATGTGATTGAGCTGCTGGAAATGATATTAGAACCACTTGGATTGAGCAATGAGGAAATTGAAGAGATTATCAATTTAAAAATTGATGTTGAATATATGGAAGAAGATGATTGTGAACATACTGGACGCACTATGCAAATCCAAGATAAGCAAACATTTGAATCAATTGTTTTGCAATATGACATTGATAACACAAAACTCTTTATCACCTACAATTTTGTTGAGAATATTGCCTTTAAGTTTGAAAGTCCAGAAAAGCTGTTAAATACAATTGAGAAGCTTAAAATCCAGTGTGATGAAGAGCTTTATTCTTACATGATTGAAAAGAACATTCCTGTAGTTGATGAAATGATTGAGGAATATGATATAAAAGCAAAACCTCTAAAAGTATCTCTTCTTTCATTTTTCACTCCAAAAGGACAAAAAACTCCAATAGATAAAATGAATGATGAAGCTTTTAAAGGTCAAAAAACTATTCCATGCAAAAGGATTCATTTTTTTAAGAAAGTTTTTGATATTCATATTCTTATTTGTGATGAAGCAGGAAAAAGGCTCATGGACACAACTGTCTATGATAAACAATTTTTATGGGAATTTAAAACTGATACAGAGTTGAAAGCCTCACTTGCAGATATAATAGAGCAGTATTCGTCTGAAGGTTATGAATTAACATCAGAAGATGAACTTGACTATGCATTTGATTATATGGTAGTGCAAATGAAACAAATTGCTGAAATGATGCAACAGCGAGAAAACTTCGAGTAAAAATACTGTTGTTGAGAATCATCCAAATCAGCTATTTTTATTTTTGCTGGAGTTGATTATCATCCCCTATCATTTGAATTTCCTACACACAGTGGAGCATATGTGTTTGAAGGAAGTGAAAGTATGACTTTCAGATATATAAGTAAGGTCATAGAAAACAATAAAATACAATCTGAGAAATTAACAAGGATTTTTGAGAATACTGCTAAAGAGCTAGGAATAAATTATGGAAATTACAAAAAATTGAAAGATGAAATATATTATTTGGATAAAAAGGTAGACAGTACAGATTTTGAAAGTTTTACGATATATAAAAGCAATGTTCATTCTACCATGGTATTTTCAGACTATGCCAAGGATAAGAACAGTATATTTTATGAAGGGAAAATATGGAAAGAGCCAGATTACAATTCATTTCAATTTTTAGGAGAAAGTTATGCCAAAGATAAGGCTAATATCTATTACAGTGGTAAAAAAATAAATGGAGCTGATATTGATACTTTTGAAATAATAAATTGGGCATATGCTAAGGATAAGAAATATGTTTATTTAAAAGGTGAAATACTAAAGGTCAAAAATCCAGCTAAGTTTAAATTATAATTAAATACATGCTGGATATAAGAAAGAAAATTTTAAGAGCAAAATATCCAATATTCTGTAAATACAAGTAAAGGTGTAAATAATTACTTATTTACACCTTTATCATTTTAGAAATTTTCATTTCCTTTGCTGTACATTTTAAATAATTCTAAAAGGATTACACTATTAGACATTTCATATTTTTTTCTTAGCTTACTCAATTTTTTATTGATATACTTAAACTCTTTTTCTTTAAAACGACATCCAAATAAGCGGAAACTTTCTTCCTTATTTTTTATATTTTTTACCATAACATCATTTACCTACTTTATAGCTTCAAATATACTTATTATTTCCTGCTGTTTTGCCATGTCTTTTTCCAGTTCCTTTTTTGCTTCCCCATATTTTTTTGCTAATTCCTGATACTGCCCTTTATAGAACTTATTATCTTTTACACTTAGTATTCTGTTTTCTTTTTCTGATATTTCTGCATACATTTTTCTTTGAGCTGCAAGTGTTCTTTCTGCTTCTTCTGCTTCAGCTTTTCTTTGATTATACATTGCTCTTTCTTCTACCTCTAACTGCTGAAGACTAAGTTCAAGCTGCTCAAGTGTTGACATTACATCTGTTGCTGAATATGATACTGCTGATACTGCTAAAATACATCCTATTAATAGTTTTTTCATTTTCTTTCCCCCTTATTTATTTTCTTTTTCTTTTTTTTCTGGTTCTTCTATTTTTACATACTCTTTTAATACATCATTTATCTTGTATTTTTCTACCAATCCATTTATTACTTTTACTTTTTCTTCACCTAGTTTTTGATTGAATAGAGCTTGCTGAAGCTGTGGGTATACTTCCACAGTATTTTTATCTTTTAATAGTTCAGAGTTATTTTTATAAACTTCTAAAAGTTCATAATCAAATACTTGAACTGTTTTCTGTGCTATAGAGTTCAGATAGAATTCTATTTCCATATTAAGCTTCATTTCCTCAAGATA
>Ga0153982_1000269_pt1 | contig 14737 bp, 13 predicted proteins | sample TSGA066MetaG_FD_104743 | JGI IMG/M metagenome (GOLD analysis project Ga0153982, IMG submission 104743) | Attine ant fungus gardens microbial communities from Georgia, USA - TSGA066 MetaG | ecosystem: Host-associated > Fungi > Mycelium > Unclassified | place: USA: Georgia, Alexander Wildlife...
GGCAAGACCTATGCCCTGCCCGGCGGAGAAACCCTGCGTTATCGCGAGATGGTGTTGCGGGTGCTGGCGACATTGCAGCCGCAGCCGCGATTGATCGAGCTGCCCGGTCCGTTATTCGAACTGATCTTGCAGTTCGCGCAGCGCCGCGGCATCGCCACCGGCCTGGGTCAGGCCGCGCTCGCGCGCATGCGCAGCGACCTGGTATTTGACGTCGCACCCGCGCGGCGCGATCTTGATTACGCACCGCGTTTGTTTCAGCCGGGGCCCGGCACGTTTGAGCGAAAACCGGGAATCAGAATCTGAAAATGGCAGAGATAGGTTCTAGGGTCTGTTAACAATTACGATGTAAGGCGTCGTAACTGATCGTGCTTGTTTGAATGCCATCTGTTTTTTGATGGGCATCCCTCTGATCAGCCTCGAAGCGCAGTCGATTGGCTATTCGTCGATAAGGGTTTTGGGGCTTGGTATGGCTACGCGCAAGACGGAGCTGTTAACAAGAGTATTCGCCAAAAAGCATTCGAGTATAAGATTGTCATCCTAATTCACCACGACTAAAAGGACGATGATCTCTATGAGCTTGTTTCGTGCATTGGCGGCTCAGGGCGGTGGCTTCGTGCTAAGCATATTACTGTGTTCCAATTCTGCGCCGGTGATGGCGCAGGGGGCGGATGCAGCAGATAGTATGCGGGCATTCCAACGCACATTTAGCCGTATTGCCAAAGATGAAGGAGATGCGCTTGGAGAGTACGTCAGGCTGCAGTCGATCTATGACCGAATGGGGGAGGAGAAGCCGAATCAAGCAGCTCAGCTGCTCTCGATGGCAGATGCGATGTTTGGGCGGTATCGAGACGCGGAAGATCATTACTATGCAGCCTTCCCCGGCGGAAATAAGTCAGTGGCTTGTCCAGTTTCTGGTGTGACAGTACAACCCGCATTAGAGATGATACGCCGAGTCGCAGCGGATACGCGTGTGTTATTGATCAATGAATCTCACTCGATGATGATCACGCGTGCATTTATCTATCAACTGTTGCCGGTATTGCGCTCTTCAGGATTCAAGTATCTAGCACTGGAATCCTTGGCGCCTTCGTCGGATAAACTAGCGAACACTCAGGCGATGAAGGTATTGCAGGACACGGCATTGCCTGTGCGTGGATATCCGCTTGATCGATCCTCAGGAGGCCTTTATCTGCGCGAGCCAATTCATGCCGAGATAGTGCGCGAGGCGGTGGCGCAGGGATTTATCCTAGTTGCCTATGAAGCGCTTCATGCCAATACTCGTGAAGAGCGTGAAGAGGAACAGGCGAATGCGCTTGCCAGGCTGATTGCCTCCGATTCACAGGCGAAAGTAGCGATCGTGGCCGGCTATGGTCACATATGGAAAAGCGATGGTTGGATGGCTGATCGGTTGCAAAATATGCTCACTGAGAAAATACTTTCAATTGACCAGGTTTCGGGGATCTTCGGATGCGAAGAACCACCGGAAGACGGCTCGCTTGCTCCATATGTCCTTGCAGATACGAATGGTAAGGAGTGGGCGAGCAAGTCCGATCGCGTGGATGTCACCGTGCTTCATCGGGCACGAAAAGATGGTCGTATGGCGTCCTCCGGTTGGTTGACGCTTAATGGAGAACGCAAGGGTATTGTTCCTGACACAGTGTCTTGTGGTCAGGCATGGCCTTGCCTAGTCTCGGCAATCTACGCCAACGAGGAAGAACAGGCCGTTCCGGCAGGTCGGGTTCTTTTGACAGGAGCAGGTGACCAATCGTTGCTGTTTCTAAAGCCTGGGGTATACCGATATGTCGTCAAACCACAGGGCGGTTTGCAGACCATCAGTGAATTGATCGTTCCATAATTCGGCTGTGAAGGCGGTCTTGCAGTCCGAAGCGACCGAATGCGGTCTCGCCGCACTGGCGATGGTTGTCGGCGCGCACGGTCAGCGCATTGGGCTGACAGAGCTGCGACGCCGATTCTCGCTATCGCTCAAAGGCGCCAGACTTAGCCAACTAGTCCACATTGCCCAGCAGCTGGGCTTTTCCACTCGCGCCCTGCGGCTGGAGCTGGGTGCGATAAACAAGCTCAAGCTTCCCTGCATTCTGCACTGGAATCTCAATTATTTCGTTGTGCCAGCCAAGGTCGGCAGGTCGAAGGTCACGATACTCGATCCTGCTATCGGCGAGCGCAGGCTTTCGTATTCTGAAGTATCCGATCACTTCACCGGTGTGGCGCTGGAGCTGACGCCAACTTCCGAGTTCAAGCCGCAAAAGGCGGTGTCGGCGGTCACGGCTCGCCAGCTCACCGGTCCTGTCGGTGGCCTATGGCGTGCACTTGCGCAGATCCTGCTGCTGTCTATCGCACTGCAAGTCTTTGTTGTCCTTGCACCGTTCTTCATGCAGTGGGTGGTCGACCAGGTTCTGGTCTCAGCAGACCACAATTTGCTGGTGATCTTAGGACTCGGCTTCGGGTTGGCGTTGTTGTTGCAGGTCAGTATCGGCCTGTTGCGCGGTTGGTCGGTGATCTACCTATCCTCGCGGTTAGGCTTGCAATGGATGGGTAACGTCTTCGCGCATGCGTTGCGATTGCCACTGGATTTTTTCGAAAAGCGTCATCTAGGCGACATCACCTCGCGGATGGCGTTGGTACAGGCGATCCAGAAGACGCTGACCACCAGTTTCGTTGAGGCGATCATCGATGGCCTGATGGCGGTCGTCACCTTTTGTTTGATGCTGGTTTATAGCTGGAAGCTGGCATTGATCACGCTGCTTGCGGTCGGCGTATATTTGGCTATCCGTGCTCTGGCCTACCGCCGCATGCGTGACCACACCGAGCAGCACTGGTGGCGGCGGCTAGGCAGCAAACCCATCTGTTGGAATCGCTGCGCGGCATGCAGAGTCTAAAGGTGGCGGGCGAGGAATCCCAGCGTCGCGCGACTTACGACAACCTAATGCACGATACCGTTAACCATGACATCCGGCTAGCGCGCATGAACCTGGGCTTCACAGGTGCTAGTGAGTTGGTGTTCGGCATCGAGCGCATTGCGGTCATTTGGATCGGCGCGCTGTTGGCGCTGAGCAATGTGTTCTCGGTCGGTATGCTGGTGGCCTACCTGGCATACAAGGATCAGTTTGCACAGCGCGTAAGTGCGCTGATCGATAAATGGGTTGAATTTCGCATGCTGCGACTGCATGAGGAGCGCCTGGCCGATATCGTACTGACCCCACCAGAGGACCATGGCGGCCTGCCGGAGTTGCCGCCGCCGGTCGATACTCGCATCGAAGTTGAAAACCTTTCGTTCCGCTACGCCGATGGCGAGCCCTGGGTGCTGAAGGAGTGCAGCTTCACGATTGAACACGGCGAGTCTGCGGCCATCGTTGGTGCGTCCGGCTGTGGCAAGACCACGTTAGTTAAACTGCTGCTCGGATTGTTGACCCCAACAGCGGGCACGATCCGCATCGGCGGATATGATCTAGCAAAGATTGGTCCGCGAAATATTCGCGCCATCGTCGGCGCGGTGATGCAGGACGACCAGTTGTTCGCCGGTAGCATCGCCGACAACATCTCGTTCTTTTCTCAAGACCTCGATCAGGCGCGTATCGAGCACGCAGCGCAGCTGGCATCGATCCACGATGAGATCGCGGCTATGCCGATGGGTTATCACAGTTTGATCGGCGACATGGGCAGCTCGCTGTCCGGCGGGCAGAAACAGCGCATCATCCTGGCCCGGGCGCTGTACCGGGAGCCGAAACTGTTATTTCTGGACGAGGCTACCAGCCATTTGGACGTGATACGCGGGCGTGTCGTCAACGACGCGGTCAGGCAGCTCAAACTAACCAAGGTGATCGTCGCGCATCGCGCCGAAACCATCGCCAGCGCCGACCGGGTGCTGGTGATGGCGGATGGCCAGGTCGCGCAGGAATTCCGGCCGAATGCAGGAGACGCAGTCGCAGTTTGAGCATCGCATCGTCGTTCGGGAAGATTCGCCCATTGCGTGTGTACTTTATTCTTCCCGATCGTTCCGTTGCTCACTGCTCTACTTGTCTGAGGACTCGTGTACGGGTCTAAGCCAGGTCAAAAAATCGGCTGGTTTTAGAATGTCGATGCCATGGAACGGATGCAGTTCCAGCAAATCCTGGTCTCCGGTCAAGATGACCTGCGCTTGGCCATTCAACGCTACATCGAGAAACTTGTCATCCTTGGGGTCCCGGCAGGTCGCGATCCGCTGGATGATTGGAACCAAGCGCACGATTCCCCCGAGTAGGCGCAGAAACTGTTGCCGGTCTTTGCGTGACACGTACTTGTCGAACTTGCGCCGAGAAAGAACCTCGCTCAGCTCGGACAGCGTCGCCTCGGACATCAGTGGAACGCCCCAGCTGAGGCTTTGATCCAAGGCCTTAGCAGCAGTTCCGTCCGGCATGAGCAGGCGGCTGATCCATATGTTGGTGTCGGCCACCAGCTTGCGGTCAGTCTTCACTACCCAGCAGGCTCTGCAACACGTTCTCAGTCATGCCCGCTTTCTTCGCCTTGGCGCCCACGCGGTCGCTAAAGCGCCGAAACTCGGCGACATTCAAGTGCACCAGGCGCTGGTACTCGTCTACCGACATCACCACCGCCACGTCTCGCTTCTGGCGTTGAATGACGATGGGCTCACGCTGGGCGGCGTCGATGACCTCCGACAGGCCCTGTCTGGCGTCGCTAGCAGCTACCGTACGCATACTCGGATCCTTGTATATTTTGTACAAAATGTACCACTGACATCCGGTTTCTGCGAGTCCGTTCGGCCAGCCGAAATAACTCGGCGTCCACCGTGCAGTCAAAAGAACCTAGACGATCGAAATCCCCGCCAGCCGTTTCAGCGCTTCGGCGTATTTCGCTCGGGTGCGTTCGACCACGTCCGGCGGCAGGTGCGGGCCGGGCGCGGTTTTGTCCCAGGCTAGGGTTTCGAGGTAATCGCGCACAATCTGTTTGTCGTAGCTGGGCGGGTTGGTACCGACTTGATACGTCTCGACTGGCCAGTAGCGCGACGAGTCGGGGGTCAGCATCTCATCCATGACAATCAAGCGGCCGTCGGCGTCGGTGCCGAATTCGAATTTGGTATCAGCCAGAATAATGCCGCGTTCGGCGGCATAGTCGCGGGCGTATGCATACAGGCGCAAGCTCGCATCGCGGATCTGTTCGGCCAGGTCGGCGCCGATGGTCCGCACCATGGTGTCGAAATCGATATTGCTATCGTGCTCGCCGATGCTCGCCTTGGTCGACGGAGTGAAGATCGGCTGCGGTAATTGCTCGGCCTGGCGCAGGCCATCGCGCAGGTCGATGCCACTGACCCGGCCGGTGCGTTGGTAGTCATTCCAGCCACTGCCGATCAGATACCCGCGGGCGATGGCTTCCACCGGCACGGGTTTAAGCCGCCGGGTGACCACCGCGCGCCGGATATATCGGTTTGCATCGACCCCGGCCGGCAACACGCTGGCGACATCGATACCGGTCAGATGGTTGGGCATCAGATGTGCGGTTTGGCCGAACCAGAAGTTGCTGAGCTGGCACAGGATTTCGCCCTTGCCGGGGATCGGGTCGGGTAAAACCACGTCGAAGGCGCTGACTCTGTCGGTGGCGACAATCAGCAGCTGATCCGCAGGCGCGCGCGCATTCGGCGCATCGCTGGCCCCGATCGTATTGCCGGGCGAGGGGAGGTCAAACAGGTCGCGCACCTTGCCGCGGTGGCGCAGGGTCAAGCCGGGCAGATCGGCTTGCAGCAGGGTGGATGCCATTGCCCATCCGAGTGATACACGGGCGGCGTAGTGTACGCCCAGGGATCGGATCGGCGGCCGGGACTCTGTAGACTGCCGCCATGACGCAGACACAGCGATGGTATGGCAAGGCTCTGGGCTTGATCGCAGGTGCGCTGCTGCTGCGCGGTAATCCGCTGCTGGGTGGATTGATCGGCTTACTGGTGGGCCATGCATTCGATGCCGATTGGCTGCGCAGTGCGCGCGACAATCCGTACCGAATTCTAGGTGTGACCTCGGAGGCGAACGATGCAGAGGTTGATCTGGCCTATCGGCGCATGATCAGCCAATACCACCCTGACCGATTTGTCGAAGCAGCGCCGGAGTTGCGGCGCCAGGCCGAGTTGCGTGCGCGTGCGATCAATTCCGCCTACGACCGTATCCGTGCCCTGCGCAAGCGCAAAGAGGGCTGACCAGCATGCAGCCGACCGTGATCGCGCCTTCGATTCTGTCCGCCGATTTCGCCCGTCTGGGCGCAGACGTGGATGCAGTACTGAACGCGGGTGCGGATTGGGTGCACTTCGATGTGATGGACAACCACTACGTGCCCAATCTCACCATCGGGCCGCTGGTGTGCGCGGCATTGCGCAAGCATGGTGTCAGCGCGCCGATTGACGTGCATCTGATGATCGAGCCGGTCGATCGGATCGTGCCGGATTTCGCCGAGGCCGGAGCTAGCCTGATCAGCTTCCATCCCGAGGCCAGCCGGCATGTGCACCGCACGATCCAGCTGATCAAGACCTCGGGCTGTCAGGTCGGCGTTGTGCTGAATCCGGCCACACCGGTGGCAGTGCTCGATCATGTGCTCGAGGAACTCGATCTGGTGCTGCTGATGTCGGTCAATCCGGGTTTCGGCGGTCAGGCCTTTATCCCGGCGGTATTGGACAAATTGCGCACGCTGCGTCAGCGCATCGACGCAACCGGCAAGCCAATCCGGTTGCAGATCGATGGCGGGGTCAAGCCGGACAATATCGGCCAGATCGCGGCAGCAGGCGCTGACACCTTCGTGGCCGGCTCCGCGATCTTCGGTCAGACGGACTATGTCGGCACCATCGGGCGGATGAAAGATGCGGTCGCCGCGGTGCGGGTGTGAGGGATGGCCGACCGATCGCACGCTGGTGGCGTGCCCGCGGTCGTCGTTGTGGATGTTGTTGCGGCGATCACAGTCGCCGCGCTAGCGTAACGGGATGAAATCATCTTCCTCGCATTGGCGGCTGATCCTTAATGGCAAATCAGCCGGCGACGATCCGCTGCGCGAGGCGGTCCAGGCGATGCGCAAGCGCGGTATTGCATTGGATGTCCGGGTAACCTGGGAGGACGGTGATGCCGAACGCTACGTCGCCGAGGCCATTGCGGATGGCGCTGACACGATCGTCGCCGCCGGTGGTGACGGAACCCTCAGCGCGGTCGCTGCCACTTTGGCGCACCGCGATGACACGGCAGAGGCGTTGCCCGCACTGGCCCTGGTACCGATGGGCACTGCCAATGATTTTGCCACCGCCGCCGAGATCCCTGTGCAAGCCGATGCAGCGTTCAATCTGATCGTCAGCGCGCCCGCCGTGCCGATCGATCTGCTCAAATTGGTCGCCAACGACCGGTCGCATTGGGCGGCTAACCTGGCCAGCGGTGGTTTCGGCACCCAGGTCACGGTGGAAACGCCAGAGGGCATGAAGAAGCTGCTCGGCGGGCTGGCCTATCTGATCACTGGCATGTCCAAACTCGGCAGGATCGAACCATTGCAGGCGCGCATCCACGGACCGCAGTTTGATTGGGAGGGCGGTTTTATCGCGCTGGGCATCGGTAATGGCCGTCAGGCCGGCGGTGGCCAAGCCTTATGCCCGGATGCGCTGATCGATGATGGTGTGCTCGATCTCACTATCGTCCCTGAGCTTGCGGGCGAAGTCGTTGCAACGCTCGGTACCATGCTCACCGAGGGCAAACATGCCGCGTTGGACCGCGTCGCACATCGGGCCAAGCTGGCTTGGGTGGAGATCGATGCAGCGCAGGCGCTGACGCTCAATCTCGACGGCGAGCCCGTGGAATCCCGTCACTTCCGTATCGAGTGCGTCGCTAGTCGAGTGCGCATGCACTTGCCGCCGCGCAGCCCGTTGCTGTCGCGATCAAGCGGTTGAGCCTTGTTGCATTGACGCGCTGCATTGATTGGCTGCTTCGTAAATGGCAGCGGGCGTCCTTGCGTCGGAATGATCCAGCGGCACGTGGCACTTGTCGCGCCCGCGCTGCTGAGCAGCTAAAGTAGCCGCCATGCGTTGCCCCACCGCGATGTTGCAGATGTCCCGGAACCACGTGAACCGGCGATGGTGGCCTCGGCCATGCGTTATTGCCAGCCCGCTCGTTTCCGAGGATCCCGCGCGTGATCACACGCCAGCAGTTCGACCGCTTCGCCGCTGAAGGCCAGACCCAAGGTTCGTACAACCGGATCCCGGTCGTACGCGAGGTGTTGTCCGACCTCGACACGCCGCTGTCGGTATATCTGAAGCTTGCCGACGGCCCGAATACCTATTTGTTCGAGTCGGTAGAAGGTGGTGAGCGCTTTGGTCGTTATTCCATCATTGGATTGCCTGCGCGTCGCGTCTACGCCTTCCGTGGCCATCAGCTGGAAGTGGTCGAGGATGGTGAGGTAGGGGAGACGCGCGAAGTGGCCGATCCCTTCGAAGAGGTCGAGCGGCTACGCCGCGCATACTGCGTACCGAAGCTCGATGGGCTGCCAGGCTTCACCGGCGGTCTGGTCGGCTGGTTCGGCTTTGAATGCGTGGAACTGATCGAAGCGCATCTGGGCGTCAGCGATCAACACGATGAACTTAATACGCCCGATATCTTGCTCATGCTCAGCGACGAGGTTGCGGTGTTCGACAACCTCAAAGGTCGCTTGTATTTCGTGGTCCATGCCGACCCGAGCCATCCGCGGGCATGGGCACGGGCTAATCGCAGACTGGATGCACTCCAGCACCGTCTGCGTCATGCCGGTGCCGGTTATCCGGAGACATTGGATCCCGCGGGTTTGGACGAGGCGGATTTCGTCAGTGGATTCACCCGCGAAGGTTTTATCGCCGCGGTCGAACAATCCAAAGCACTAATCCGTGCCGGCGATATTTTCCAGGTGGTGTTGTCTCAGCGTCTGTCGGTACCGTTCAGGGCGCGCCCGGTCGATGTGTACCGGGCGTTACGCGCGCTCAATCCTTCGCCCTATCTATATTTCCTGGATGTAGGCACTACCCAGGTAGTGGGTTCGTCGCCAGAGATCCTGGTGCGGCTGCAATACGATGCCGACGGCCAAGGCATGGTGACTGTGCGCCCAATCGCAGGGACCCGCCCGCGCGGTGCCACGCCGGATATCGACAAGACGCTGGAAGCCGAACTGCTCGCTGATCCCAAAGAGCGCGCAGAGCATTTGATGCTGCTCGATTTGGGTCGTAATGATGTCGGCAGAGTGAGCGAGCCGGGCGCGGTCGAGGTCGGCACGCGCTTTGCGATCGAGCGCTACAGCCACGTTATGCACATCGTCAGCGAAGTCACCGGGCGGCTCAAACCTGGTTTGAACTATGTCGATGTCCTGCGTGCGACGTTTCCGGCAGGTACCGTCAGCGGTGCGCCCAAACTACGCGCGCTGGAAGTCATCCGTGCGTTGGAACCGGTCAAGCGCAACGTCTACTCTGGCGCGGTCGGTTATCTGGGCTGGCATGGCGACGGCGATACCGCGATCGCTATTCGTACCGCGGTTATCCAGGACGGCCGCCTGCATGTACAAGCCGGCGCCGGCATCGTTTACGACTCCGATCCGCACAAGGAATGGGAAGAGACTTTGAACAAAGGCCGTGCGCTGTTTCGCGCGGTAGCTGAGGCAGCAAGGGGCTTGTGAGACGCGAGTACTCGGTTGCCGCGCCGAACCCGATGTTCGGCTAGAGCAGCGAACTTCCGCTATTGCCAGTGTGTTAACCGATCTGTTTCGAGTGCTCCACCTCGTTGCTCCGGCGCAAACTTGTACGAATGGGGATGCCAGCTAGGGTTGGGCGACGACCAAGTATCGTGCGACGCACCATGCGCGAATCGCCGAGAAAACTACGCCAACGCAGGCGCCATCGTGCTGCACCTGATGCATTGCAGCATGCAATGTGGTTGACATCACAGCGGAACTGGGATCACGATCTCGTCGCAAGATAAACAGACAGGATTGTTTGTTTGTTTTTTGATGAGCGATGTCAGATGTGTCGTGTCAAGCAGTTCTTGGTAGCGCCGTCGAGAATGTGCGAGGCGGCTACGCGGGCGGTCGGAGCTTGTTGGTTCCATCCGCATCGGCCAACTGCATCGAATCGACTGACCCGAAAGATCTGCTGACGGGGCCGTCTCGGTAAGCCAGCACTGCAGACAAGGAACGTCTTCAGTACCAGCCAACGTGCGTACCTGGGCAATTGGTTCGCACTGGCATCCAAATGGATCCACTGGAATGGTCATCGGAGGGGGATGTATGTCATCTGTCGCGGAAAAGCCAAGAAGCCTTAAGCGCGTGCTGATCGCAGGTTGGCTCGGTACCACGGTCGAGTACTACGATTTTTTTATCTACGGAATGGCCGCTGCACTGGTCTTTCCGAAGATTTTCTTTCCAGAACTGGGCGCCGCTGCTGGCGTGACTGCTTCGTTTGCGACCTTCGCGGTCGCATTCGTCGCCAGACCGCTAGGTGGTGTCCTGTTCGGATACCTTGGTGACAAAGTTGGCAGGAAGACGACGCTGGTAGCAACGCTATTGCTGATGGGCGTGGCGACGGTATTGATTGGCTTGATGCCTCCGGGATCCATGATTGGAATATGGGCGCCAATCCTGCTCATCGTGCTGCGCTTCGCGCAAGGGTTGGCGGTGGGCGGCGAGTGGGCGAGCGCTGCACTATTCGTCGGCGAGTACGCGCCCGAGGACAAGCGTGCGATCTATACCTTGTCGCCGACGCTGGGCACCTGCTCGGGTCTGCTGCTGGCGACACTCACCTTCCTCGTTACCGGCTTTTTCATGAGCACGGAAACTTTCGAGAGTTGGGGATGGCGCGTTCCGTTTTTGCTGAGCGTCGTGTTGGTAGTGGTCGGCTTGTATGTCCGGCTGGGCATCGCGGAGACACCGATCTTTCGCGAGGCGATGGCACGTGCGGACAAGATCCAGGCGTCGAAAATTCCGCTGGTTGAATTATTCCGTCACCAGGGGCGCGAAGTCTTGTATGCCGCTGGCGCGACCACGATGTGGCTGGCGTTCTTCTACTTAGGCGCGGTCTATCTCACCAATTACGGGACGACGACACTGGGATTCAGCCGCAATCAGATGTTGGCGGCAAATCTGATCGGCGTGATCTTCAACATCATCGCCACCATTACCGGCGCGGCGCTAGCGGACCGGATCGGGCGACGCAAAGTGATGGGTTGGGCAAACGCGGCCGCGATCGCGTGGGCATTCGTGCTGTTTCCGCTGGTCGACACCGGCAATATCTATCTGGTCGGCGTGGCGGTATCGGTGACGCTGATCTTGGTGGGGCTCGCGAATGGCCCAACCTCGGCACTGCTTCCTGAAACGTTTCGGACGGCGTATCGCTCCACTGGAACCGGTGTCTCCTTCAACCTAGGCAGCGTATTGGCCGGTGCCATTCCTCCGATTCTTGCTGCACCGATCCTGGCGCGGTTCGGCAGCATCGGTCTGAGCGTGATGATGGCGATGATCGCGCTCATTGCAACGGTCAGCGTGATGCGATTGCGCGAGACCGCAGGTGTGGGGTTGCACGATGCCGGTTGCTGGTCCGACGAGCAGCCGGGCGTCGCCATGCGCGAACCACCGAAGGAAATTCGCCAACCCGATAAGGATGCGATTACTCAGGTTTAACCCTGATCAGTAAATAACAGACGCGGACTACAGCATGCACAAGACCACGGTTGTCATCATCGGCGCGGGGCCGGTGGGAATGATCACTGCGCTCGGACTCGCGCGCGAAGGCTTGAGCGTCGTGGTGATCGAATCCAACGCAGGCATCGTGCCCGAGCCACGGGCGATGACCTATCACTGGACCGTTCACGATGGGATGGAGCGCTTGGGCATGCTCCAAGAGATGGTCGAGGAAGGTTTCAAGCTGCACGAAATGTGTTACCGGATCTTGGCAACCGGTGAGGTGATCCGGCTGAACATCGGCGCTTTGAAAGGGTACACCGCGCATCCTTATGCGGTGGTGCTCGGTCAAGATCAGTTGGAGGCCATCGCGTTGCGCCATCTCTCGCGCATGCCGAATGTGCGCATCGATTGGCAAACCACGATGACCGGATTGAAGCAGGATCATGGCGGGGTCACGGTCACGGCCACATGCAATGGTGAACCGATCACCTATCGCGCGGACTGGGTGATTGGAGCTGATGGCGGTCGCAGTACGGTTAGGAAATTGATCGGAGCCACGTTCGACGGTATGACCTGGCCGCAGCGTTTCGTCGCCACCAATGTGCGCTGTGCGCTCGAAAACTATGGCTGGGATCCATGCAACTACTTAGTTGATCCCGCTGATGGTGCGGTGATCGCGAAGGTCACCCGTTCTGGAATCTGGCGCGTGACGTTTAGCGAGGCCACCGACTTACCGCTGGAAGGCATCGAGGATCGTATTCATGCCTACTATCGGCGGGTCTTGCCTGAAGGCATGGCGTACGAACTCGTACTGCATTCGGCGTACAACATGCACCAACGCGTAGTCGACCGGATGCGAGTCGGACGGGTTTTGTTGGCTGGCGATGCGGCGCATGTCACCAATCCGACCAATGGATTCGGACTGGTATCGGGAATGCTCGATGCTCAGGTGCTGTCCGTGGCCTTGTCCGCGGTGGCGCAGGGGCGGGCGCAGGAGTCGTTGCTGGATCAATACGCGCAGGATCGGCGCCGGGTATTCGCTGAGGTGGCTTCGCCATCTTCGATCGAAACCAAACGGCTGGTCTTTCATTCGCACGATTCCGAGAAACTGGAGCGCGATCTATCTCGCCTGCGCGGAATCTCAGCCGATCCTGCGCTGTTGCGCCAGCAGTTCATGATCGGTCATCGCCTGCGCACGCCTACCCTGCCGCAGGAGATGGCGGCATGACAACTGCAGAAGTCTGCACGCGATGGAGAGTTAGCGGTATCTCGGACTGGCTGCCGCTATCGATGCGGTTGTCCAACAACCATCCTCATTCCATCGCGATGCGATCGGCTGCGCTGTTGCTCGTAGCCACGGCTCCTTTCGCGCAAGCAAATTCCACTGATCCGTCGGTGGAAGCGCCACCGGCGCCTAATGTGCAGATGCTGCCATGGGCCAATAACTATGCTTATCTCGCCGATCCGGCCAAGCGTACCGATGCAGGGTGGGAGCGCCTTGCCTATATTCCGGTGGGCCAGAATCCTGCGCATTATTTGACGATTGGCGGCGAGGTCCGCTACTACGGCCAGTATTGGCAGCATGTGACCCTGGGCATGGTGCCGAACGATCGCAATGATTCGATACAACAGCGCTTGCGGCTGTATGCAGATCTGCAAATCGGTCCCCAGTTCCGGGCATTTTTCGAATTGGGTGACAATTACGAATTCGGTGCGCAGTTCCCCACGCGTAATAACTTTGATGCAGTCGACGTGCAACAGGCGTTTGTCGATGCCAGTGTCAAGATCGGAGATGGGCTTCGGCTCAGCTTCCGGCCAGGGCGATTCGTGATGCCGTTGGGCAACGGCATCATGGTCGGCACGCGTGACGGCACCGCGGTGCGCTATACCTATGACGGGTTACGGGTGATGCTGACCACCAAAGGTGGAAGCCGGGTGGATCTGTTTGCGACCAGGCCGATGCGGGTCATGCCCGGCAGTTTCGACAACAAATCCGACAATAGCCGCGATTTCAGCGGGCTTTACTTCAGCCAGCCGACCGGTGCCGGCAGCGGTTGGGATTTGTACTACTACAACATGGGCCACGATAGCGTCGCTTTCCCCGGTGGACGAGTCGGTGCACAGCGTCGACACAGCTTTGGTGCGCGGGTGTTTGGTAAGCCAGGATCCTGGGATTACGACTTGGAAGGCGTGCTGCAGACTGGTCGCTTCGCTGGCCAGGATATCCGCGCCTGGGGCATCATCAGTAACGGTGGTTATACCTTCCAGCACGCGCGTTTTACGCCGCGTATTGGCGCGCGCTTCAATGCCTTCAGCGGCGACGACGATCCGGGGACTGGCAAGCTTGGCACGTTCGAAGCGCCGTTCCCGCGCACAGCGTTACACAATGACGCCGGCCTGTTCGTATTCATGAATCTGATCAACCTCGCGCCCAGCATCGCATTCGCGTTCACCGACGATGTACGCGCGAGCGCGGGCGTCAACATCATGTGGCGCGAGAGCACCGTGGACGATATCTACTACGGCGGAACCGGCCGCTCGTTAACCAGCGTGCCCACGCGTGATCGCCATGTTGCGACCAGCTATGACTTGCAGGCTGACTGGCAAGTCAATAGAAACCTCAATTTCCACGTGTATGGCAGCCATATCCGGGCAGGTTCCGCATTGCAGGCCGCGGGGGGCAAGACGACAAATTATCTAGGTCTTTGGGGACAGTACCGTTTCTAAGCAGCGTATTTTTGAGAGGCATATCTTCTAGGAGGCGTGTCTTTTACGAGGCATATCTTCTAAGAGGTATGTCGGCGCGACTAGACGTTTGGTGCGCAATCAGTCGGTGCAATAAGTATTTCCGTAAGGTATAGATTCTAGTGCGGTGCGTCGCAGAGATGTCTCGCGGAAAACTTGTACGTCTCGCTGAAAACTTGGACGTCGTTCTCGCAAAAGAAGGGCATTCCCGCGCAAGCGGGAACCCAGCGTCTTTGATTTTTTATGGCTTAAAGTCACCGGATCCTCGCCTACGCGAGGAAGACGACTAGAACCTATCTCAGAATTGCTTGAGCAGAATAATTACCGCAGA
>Ga0153982_1000270_pt1 | contig 14712 bp, 10 predicted proteins | sample TSGA066MetaG_FD_104743 | JGI IMG/M metagenome (GOLD analysis project Ga0153982, IMG submission 104743) | Attine ant fungus gardens microbial communities from Georgia, USA - TSGA066 MetaG | ecosystem: Host-associated > Fungi > Mycelium > Unclassified | place: USA: Georgia, Alexander Wildlife...
AAGACTGAACATGTTGAGAAGGAGATAAATAAACGAAAACTTATAGAAATAGACCTAGTCGCAGGCATGCGGTTCGATAACCAGATACTGGAATTCCTGTATCTGATACTTCGTTCCAGACCTTGAACGCGAGAAACAAGAGCGGAAGGATACAGAGCTCTCAGTCGTCGCGCTTGAACGGCAACTGACATCTCTCCAGGACAAGTGTGCCGCAATCCAAGGAGAGATTGACCAATACCACACAATAACGGCAAACCTCGTCCGAGGTGTGTGATCAAACTTGAGTATATCAATACCTCTGAATTTGTAGGATAGAAAAGGATGAGGAAAGAACAACACTTAGCACGCATGCGTCCCGAGTTTCACCTGAGCTTATTGGCTGTGAATCTCAGCTAGCATGTAATATCGAAGGTATTGGACGAGATAAACTTCTCTTCAGGTTCACGAATATTGATCGTGAAGACCAAACGCGGGAAGCTAGTTTTGTTCTAGACATATCTGACGGTGGTTACAGAGGTGAGTCTGCTCAGAATATTTGCCTAGATGGCAGTTGTTGATGTCGATCAATCATAGTTATCACAATATCTCCAAATCTCCCCACAATCAGTGTTCTTCTGAGTCAGCTCGCTGACACTGGTGATATTTATTCGTTCATTCGTACAGTACAAAAGGTTTTCGTAAATAGTTAATACAGGTAAACAATCTCTCAGCACAGTGTACTACTAGATACATGGTGTGAACACCACTACTATCCCATATGGAAGGATTCTATCTTTTAGCAGCAGCAGAATGCATAGCTAAGTCAGGGACCTAGCAAGCCATGCAGTAAGCGTGGTGGTTAACATCAACATAGGTACAAGCAACAGGAAGGGCAGCAGACTCACCAGCACCCCTATACATACATTGTGCAAACAGCTGCATTTACTGGAACGAACTTGACCTCAGCCTATGTGGCTAGCTACCAGTGTCAAATATGCTTGGGATACTCCTAGCCTTTATTGATGCTATAAGCTTTTACCCTTTGAATTGTGTAACTCAATTAGATACCCTCAATTCTATAAAAATACATAGAGACAATGAGTCTCAAGTTGCCCAGAGTACAGAATGCACTATAAAGGAATCTCACAACCCAAGTGGCAATGCCATCATAATGTATACTAATAGTGCACTATCTCCTATGTCTCCTGAGCATACCCTACTCACCTTGAGTGCTATGATAACTGCAGATACCACTGCCCCTACTCCTACTGATCACCTAGCAAAGCACACTTACCTTGCCAAGTCCACTGAGAAGTTTAACAAACATATGCATGACTTTATAATCTCAAACTCACTAGCCTCCCAAATTGGAGACAAGACCCTCTGGGAAAACAACATGGTCTTCTTAGGATCCCAATTCTAGGAACTACTCAACAAGGACATAGAGATTTCTCCTGGTGCTCTATTTAAAAATATGAGTATTGATAACATCTACCTTGTTGAAGGCAACATTAGGTGCACTACCTCTCTCAAAGAGTACAGAATTGCTACTGATACACTACCAGCTTTGAACCACTTGATCTCAGTTTTGGGCTGCAGTTATATACACTGTAGCCTACTCAATATATTAACAAATGCATGAATAAATCACTGTATGCACAGTTTAGCCTACTCTACTTGTAAAGTCTACAAAGGGAAGGCACATCAGGCAGAGGTAATCACCCTTTTTTTGATCCTCAACTCAAGGACATCACTGTACTTTACAGGAGGGAGAAATGATTTTGCAATGTTTGAGAAACTACCTGAACTACTCCCAATACATACTGCAAATGGTTTCACACTAATTACAGACAAATGATCTATAGTATTAAGGTACCTCAATGCTTGCAATGATGCTGTAACAACAAGGATTAACAACATCTATTATGAGAACTTGACTTGCTGACTACTATCTCTTGGAGCCTTCTTTCAGGATAGGTTTATTGTTATAGGAGATAAGGGATTTGTTAGGATTAACACCCCTAATGGCACTGAATTCATGACTTTTGTATTGAGATTTCTAGGTGATACAATTTTTGTGTTATAGATACTAGACTTCACAATGCAGTGTCCTAGTACTCACCTAGCTAAAACAGTTGATTTTAACACTGTTCACAAACACTTTGGGCATCCATCAAGAGAAGTTCTCAGATGAGCAAGAAAACACACTAGAGATTTCCCCTATATCAAGATTTCAACCAATGACTATATTTGTCCAGGATGTGTGCAAGGAAAAATAACAAACTATTATTTTTCTGTTGAAATACGAACAGGGAGGGTTAACAAATAGATGTCAAGTATCAAGTAACTACATTACCTATATACTTGTGTCTCCATCATGTAACATACCTACCAACAATATATTGATCTCATTAGTTGCATCGCATAGGCTTGTATGAGATCCTAATTCCAACATTTTCTCCCTTTAACCACTATGCCACTTGCTTGTTTCAACTAATCCATTTAGATCTGAAAACTTTTCCTGTAATTAGTTACTACCAACAAAAGTATATCATCATATTTTATGATGATTTCACATTATACAGATGGATATCAGTACTCACTACCAAAGACAAAGCCATCTAAGCCACAAAACATTTTCTTATATTTGTAGAGAACTAATTTCATATTGCAGTTCAAATGCAGATATCAGATAGCAGGGGTAAATATAAGTCAATGGCCTTCAATGACCTTCTAAAAAAATAGAGGTATTAGAATCCTTCAAAGTACACCCTACACATCTCAATAGAACAGCTGTGTAGAATGATTTATGCACATACTATCTGATAAAACAGAATACATATGCTTTGGGGTATACATACCTCAGAGCTGGTGGAATTTCTTATATAATCAAGCTTGTCATGTATACAACCACATATCCCAAATGCAACTAAATTGGCATATTTTCTATGAGATACTCAAGGGAGAGAAATCTTATATTGAACATCTACAAATTTTTAGTTATGGGACCTATGTCCATATTCCCCAAGCAGTGTAAAAGGATAAATTATGTCTGAAATCTGAATTGATGACATACATTGACATAGTACCTAGAGACCATGGAAATATATTTATACACTGTCATATCAAAGAGCTATTTAGGCAAAATAAATGGCATTTTAACTATTATAACTATCAAAATCAGCTCAAGAGACAAGTTTGACCCCCTAGAAATAACTACTAGATGCCCTGTCATGGACTTGTGTATACTGCTTGAGTAGCAGAATAATGGCTGTGACTACCACTACAAATATCTCATAAGAACTACCTAGATAGTTTCATACCAGATTTATACCAGAACTTCCTCTAGAAGTGTCCTCAAGAGCAAAAAAACCTTTAGGAAGCTTATCTCCAACCAAATGACATCAAGTATTGACAGCCCACTGCTTATTTATAATTCTAGGTTACTATCAGATGCAAGCTATCATTGCTGATAGCTAATTATAGCAAGAATAGGGAAGACAAATCTTTATGAGGGCTATATTACAAATGTAATGGAAGAAAACTGGAGCTTGAAAAAGCAAAAAGGTATAGAAGAGACAGCAGAAAGACTAGGGAAGTTGGGAAGAGAGATAGAAGAGAGAATTGATGAAGATAACATGTTTGAGAACAAGATGCTTGAGATTGCCACCTCTCTCTACTGCCTATCAAAAGACTTGAGAGTCATCTATCATGCAGAGTAAGATTCCAGGAGTAGGATTAGAGGAGCAGGAAGTGGTCACCAAGTGTTCAGAAGAGATACCATCTCAATCATTTTGGCCTTATTATCTTTAGAAGCCTGAAGGTTTTCTTTGTCTTGTTTTCTTTGTTGTATCATTGATTTGTAATCCTAATAAAATACTCTAGGGTACAGAGGGAACAAATCATATCCCCATTATCCCTCTCTGTTGCTCTAGAGCTTAACAGCTATTTGAGTAATTGAGTTCTATTTTCTTAGCTTTTTTTTCCTTTATAAAAATATCAAAACCTTCCCTTGCAGGGAAATTGACCTTCAATGGACTTGGGCATTTGCTTATGCTAGGAGTTAATAGCTCACTACATATTTTTGGAATAGGTTTCTAGCTATATGGTCAGCTAAAGTAGAGCTTGCACAAAGGTACAGGAGTTCTAGGTAGTTTTGCTATATTGATAGCAAGCCAGGCTACTAAACTAGGTAAGGGTAGTAGTATCATGACACAAGATAAACACACATCTTAGAGATCCTACTACAATGAGATCAATCTTGAGTAGATTCATTAAAAATACTATTTCAGTTTTTTCCAGTTATTCGAGTGTTTCCCTTCCATTATCCCCACTTTTTAAGCTTTCTTTCTTATTTGGTTATCTCCCTAGTACCTACTTGTTAGTGCACAATTGTAAAACATTTTGATAATTTCATTCTTTTACTTTTTTTCATCTTTGTTTTGTAATCAATTCTCTTTGATCTCTATTAGCGCTCACCAGAAAATATGGTTTTTACTTCTACTCATACATCAATGAGAATCTCTTCCCCCAATGCCCAGCAAACAAGAAGTAAGATTAAATACTATCAAAATCTGCCAAATCATTCTTATTAAATCCAAAAGGTCCAAGTAATGATAACAAAGATGTTTACCATCACACTCCCTATCCTTTTCCTACTAGGAGACATGAAAAAGATCAAGGCAAATCTGATGATGATCAGTGCCTATATATAACTGTGCAAGTACCAGATCTGCTACCCTTGATTTGGGATAAGGAAGAGTACTATCAAATAGAAGAAGATACACTCCTACCTAGATGCAATCCTCTACAAGTGTGAACAGTGCTGTATTGACCTGGGAACATCTATGGGAACAAAGGCACCTTATAGACCAATTAAAGATGGAGTAAACAGTTTCAAAATCAAGAATGCATCTGTTAAATAAAAAGTATGGATGCAATAGAGCACTAGTAGGTTCCTAGACCTAGCCATGCTATCCTTCCTAATGAACAGCTGTTTAGCAATAACTTTGCCCTAGTCCCTGTTGATGAAACCTTTCCAAACAACATTGATAAAGGGAAACTAGTATATCTATGCTGAGAAGGGGAAGTAGAGTTATTCAATCACCTTATTAAATTTGCATATTCACTAAATGATGACAAAAATAAGAACATATCATTAGAACATGGGCCTAACCACTCCAAAGTCTAGGAATAGCAATTCAAGGATATTACAAAGATAATATTTACAAAGAATTTGAATGTGTCTGCCAAGAGGAACTAAAGGCTCTATAGTACAGAGGAACTATTCAAAAGAATAGAAAAACATCTCATAAAAAAGTTACTAATAAAATTCAGATAGGTTTTTGACATGAAATCTAATGGTCAAAAAAAAACATACCTTGTTGTGAAGGAATTCTCCTAGCATACAGACACAGACTATACAGATATTTACTCATCTATAGCCTGCTTTGAAACTATTAGGCTAATGTTAGGACTTATTGCACTTGAGAAATGGCATATAATAAGTCATGATATTAGAAATGTATACCTTTATAGGAAACTTAATAAGAAAATTTACATAAAGTAACCAGAAAGGTTTACTAGGGACCCAAATATAGTCCTAAGGCTTTGACATGCTATATATATTATGAATATTGAGTGGGACTACAGTTATTATCAGCTATAGTCTAATAATAAATAGTCAGTAGACAAGATGTTGGCAATGCTAAATGAGGATATTACAATGCAGTAATACATTAAATATCTAAGGACTCCAATAGACAATCAGCTCATAATATGAACAAAACTCTTCAGAAAAATCTCAGATTATTTTCTTTTTCTTTCTTTGGACTCAATCTAAATGGAACAATATTGAACTAACCTATTAATAGACTTTAACTCAACTCTGACTCACTTGTTACCCTTGTCACTAATCTATTACTTAACTAGTCACCTTTAGTTACAAGTAGTGTTATTACATTGTAACAATTGTTACACTCTTAGTTAGGATAAATACAGACCAGAAAGAGAAAGAAACAACAAGTTCTCTCTTTCTGTATTACCTCTGTAAAATCTTACTCTGAGGAATTGGTACTCTTACTTGTCTTAGGACAATCTTAAGGGTGCTATTCAAAGTCTTGTTACATCTCTCCTTCAATATAACTTTACTGAAAACCTTAATCGGATTCTCTAATGAGAAGTGTGAAGATATCAAGTATATATATAGGCTTCAAGTTGAATGTATTCAACTGTGAGGTCTAGAGTCTTAATAATATATGGCCTTAGGCAAGTAGAACTTGCCTAGTAGTATAAACTGGATATATTTATAAAAGACCTCTCAGCTTTGAACAATTAAAGTTAGAGGCTGAAATTTTCAGATACTAAAAACTTGGCACAAACATTACTGTTACCATTGTTTATGTTAATGACATATTCTTTTGTAGCCCTAATAAAACCATCTTTAATGATTAAAACAAAAATTCATAAAGAGATGAGAATATAGGGACTTAGAGGAACTTATGGAATTTTTGTATCTATACATTATCTATTGAAATTAGTAGATACTCATTGATCAAGTTAATTACCTAAGAACAATCCTGCAAAGGTTTCAAATACAAGATATATGAGGTTTTCATCTGGGTCTTCAGTTTATCTATCTGAACCTGGAATTTGATATTTTAGGCTTTGCACCACCAATGCTTGGCTCCCCTTCTGATATTGAGCCAAACTCTTTTCTTGATCATAATATAGATCTCTCTGGACCCATAGTTCCTAGATGGTTCAGACTTGTAATTCCTGTTAAAAGGGACAAAAGAGGATTTTACTGTGACAAGCAAAGGTAAGTAGCAGTAACAGTCCTCAATCGCATGCTAAAGGGTTCATAGAGAAAAGGAGAAAGTAAGGGTATTAGTTAAAAAGTGAATATGCAGCTTATTTAGAATCTAAGTATAAAAGGAATGATGAGGGCTCGATCTAGATCCTATCCACATAATATCTCTAAGATGTCCACCTTTACATACCATAACAAGCTTACTAGTAGAATAGTCAGTAAACTACTCATGGGCCTTATTACACTCAATCAAGCCCTTATTTGTACCCCTATACCAAACCTTATAGGTGTGATATGATCTGAGTCAATGATTAGCTAGGCTTTTCAGGCCTGCTACTCTATAGAAGGTTGTTCAAGCAACCGCTGCATCTTGTCTCAAGAAAGAGTAGAGTATATGGTAGGAAACATTCACCAACTCAACCTCTCACCAAGATCACCCTTTATATACTCAAGAGAATTGTATTTACAACCTCAAGAGCTTCTGAGATGAAGGCAAGGGCCAAGGAGGCTCCCCCATCAATCTCTACTCTGAGAAATATATTAGAATAATACAAATGTTGAAGACTCAATTAAAAAGAAATAGAAAAGGAAATCCTTTATTCTACTACTTTTTCTTGCATCTCTTCCCTATGATACTACCATGTGGCCATGACAGCCGTTACCTTTCTATTCTCTATATCTCCTGGACATGACCATGTGATTCTGCTCTACCTCCATACTTCACTCCTGCCCATTGTTCCCTAAACCCTGAACTGACTTCCTTCTACTCTGAATACAGTCTAGAAATACATGATAGTATGTATGAGCATTAGCAATACGATTGTTGTTTAGTGGCATATCCATTTCTTGACTGAGTCCAGTAGTAATGGGATCATTAGTCACTAATAGACTTTTGATCTGTCACCTAGGTGCTATACTAGTCTAAGTCTGCTCTAGATTGAAATTATCTTACATTCCAAAGATATCTTTGAGCCTTTGATTTCTAGAGTTTCAATATTGATAGTCTGTATCTGAGAAATCTGATACTAGCTCATCAGTCTTGCCTCCTGAGGTATAAGCTATTCTAGCATGTGGTAGCTTGGCTACTACCTAATAGAAGTACTCAATCTTGGGTCTAGATTAGGTCTGGGGCTTATAGGTCTTTAGAGTGGGTTTCAATAGTAAAATCCAGGGTTATAATTTGTATTCTATACTACATTTCCATAGAAAATTCTCTAATGGTGTAACAATGCCATTGAGTTAATACCCAATGCAACACTAAAGGACTGCAAGGTGTATTCATTAAACATCAAAGAACAAGAAGAACTCAATAGATTCCTCAAAGAACATCTAAAATCGGGACGGATTAGACCCTTCAAGTCACCATGTGCAGCCTCTTTCTTCTTTGTAAAAAAGAAAGATAGATCTCTCTGACTAGTACAAGACTATTGATGACTCAATGAAGCGACAATAAAGAACAAATATCTCTTACCACTAATTCAAGAGTTGATTGATAAAGTATGAGGAGCCAAATATTTCACTAAACTTAATATTTAATAGAGATATAATAATATGAGGATAAGAGAAAGAAATGAGTGGAAAGCAGTCTTTTGGACCAACTGAGATTTGTTTGAATCTCTAATCATGTACTTTGGCATGTGCAACTCATCTGCAACCTTTCAACTTATGATGGACATCTTATTCCATGAGCTAATAATGTCAGGGAAAATTGTGATCTATATGGATGACATTCTAATCTTTACCTAAACAATGAATAAACACAGAAGCATAGTAAGACAAGTCTTACAAATATTGGCTGACAACAAGCTATTACTCCACCCAAAGAAATACAAATTCCATCAAACCAAGGTTAAATACCTCAGAGTTGTCCTATTGCAAGACAATATAGAAGCCAATCCTACCAAAATAAAAGAAGTAGCTCAATGACCAGAACCTTGAGACAAGAGAGAAGTATAATAATTCTTAGGATTCTGCAACTTCTATTGCAGATTTATCCCAAATTCGCACAAGTTGCCAAACTACTGATAGAGTTAATGGGAAAGAAAGAGTGGAAATGGCAAGAGAAAGAGAAAAATGCCTTTAACAAACTTAAAGACAAGATGACAAACTCTCCAACACTAGCTATTCTCTATCCCAAGCAAAAAATGCGATTAGAAACTAATACCTTGGAGTATGCCATAGGAGGAGTGTTGTTGTCATATTCCGGAAATATGATAATTATATAATTTAATTCTCCTAATTATTCTCCTAATATTAATAATAGTAGGGTAGCGTAGTAGACTACTCTCCTCCTATTCCGGACTTCCTATAAGTACTGAGTAGTTATAGTGTAATTCCTCAGTCTGTAAATTAATGTCATCTCGTCCTAATCTCACCTTGTCCACTCTGGATCCTTCACTCGACTCCTTAGAACTTCTGTCTTGACGACTTTCTTCACTCCGAAATACGCGACCAACCTCACGACTGGAGACCGGGGCGCAACACATAAGTTGAAGCCAAGGTTGTTCAATAAGTCGCTCTCCGCTCCGACGTCCTTGACAGTCCGCCAGAGCCTTCTTTATATCATCGCTAAGTATATTCTTCTCCGACGTTGTACATTACTCCGGAACGGAGTGTAGTTTCTATCTATTATCCCATACTTCCGTTCCTCTGGAATTCCGTCCTTGACAGTTGTCACAACTACAAGAAGACAACTCTTGGAGACCTATCGCTTATTTGTCCAAGGTAATGAACAAGACTGAAAGGAACTATGAGATCTATAGCTGAGAACTGTTAGCAATCATAGAAGGACTCAAGCAATAGTAATAGTATCTTATAGGAAACAATTAGTTTGAAATATGGACTGATCATAAAAACTTAGAATACTTCAAGAAACTACAAAAGCTCAATTGTTATCAAGCTTAATAGATGACAGAACTCCAAGAGTATGACTTCCAACTAATACACAAGTCTAGTAGCTCTTAGAAGAAAGTAGACGCATTGTCTAGAAGACTAGACTATGGTCAAGGGAAGGATGACAACAAAGATCAAACAATGCTGAAAAAAGAATGGTTTAGAAATCTTATGACTCAGGAAGAAGAATTTTGGAAAGAGATAGAAGAAGTAGAGGAGTTTACAGAAGAGGAAGTGCAAGAAGCAATAGAGAGATCAAAAGAGGGTTGGAGACAAGAGGGAAAAGTAATATTATAAAAGGAGAGAATTTACATCCCAGACTTAGCTACACTCTGAGAAGAAATTGTCACTAAACACCATAACTCTGAACAAGCAGGACATCTAGGGTATACCAAAATGTATGAATTAATCACAAGAAATTATGGGTGGCCTTGAATGTTAAAAGACATAAAATGGTATATCACAGGTTGTAAAAAATACCAAGCAAACAAACCCAATTGATAGCCCAAGAGGAATAACCTCTACCCTAACAAAGTCCTGGAAGGTCCTTGGGAGATTATCAGCATGGATTTAATAGGACCATTACTAGAACCAGCAGGATTTAATAGGATATTAGTTATAGTAGACTGTTTTTCCAAAATGGCCCACTACATGCTAGTAAACATGAATATCACTGCTCAAGGAGTAGCCAAGATGTCATGGGATCGAGTTTTTAAGGATGTAAGAATTCCTAGAAAAGTTATTAGCAATTGAGGACTGTAGTTTGTATCAAGATTCATAAAGGAATTATGCTTTTAACTCGGGGTAGAAAAGAACTACTCAACTGTCTATTATCCTCAAACTGATAGTCAGATAGAAAAAGTCAACCAAGAGCTTGAACAATATTTACAGCTATACTGCAACTATAGATAGAATAACTGGGCAAAATGGCTATCAATCGCTGAGTTTTCCTATAACAACCAAATCCACTCTAGTATAGGACAGTCACTATTTCTAATCAACCTAGGATGTTGAAAGAGTACAAAAGGGAATTGCATACTGGGACAAACAAAATACTGATATGCCAGCTCCCAATTGCATGCTCAAGGTCTGAGAGGAGATAATCAAAGATGAAGATTTATAAATAATTAGAAAAGTAGAATTATACACAGCTCTAGTAAAATATATGTTGGTTGTTATGAAAGGATTGTAAGATCTCTTTAGATTGTCATTACATAGCCTCCCTAAGGTATTAACCTTTACATACCGTGACTAGACTTAACTGGAAAATACAGTTAGTTGATCACTCATAGACCCTCCACACTCAGTTGCCCCCTTGTTTGCATTCCCAACACTAAACCTTATAGGTGTGATGCAATCCAAGTATGCACCTAGCCAAGCTTTCCCAGCCTGTTGTCCTCTCCAAAGCCTATCTGAGTTGTATCTGCTATTCCTTCCTAGATTGAGTTCTGGGTATATTCTGTGTTTTTCTCAAGACATTCTCCTAGTTCTAGTCTTTTTACTCTTAATAGATCTACATTTACAATTCCAGAGGCAATGTAGATAGAGGTAGGAGTCAAGAGGTTCTCTCCTATCCAGCTATACTCTGGATACTATATTAAAGTTATTACAAAGCCCTGAAACTCAAGGAATAATATATAAAAGGGAAACTATTACTACTTTTAGGATTTCCTCAACTCTTTTCTTGCCTAAGTCCTCCCAAAATCCTATTGATGACACATCCCTCTTCTGTCTTTATAATGACACATTCTCTTACCAAGTCTTTTTCATCAAAGATGACATGTCTTCATCATCACTTCTTTCTAGAATATTCTTCTTTCTTCTTCTATTATTCTCTTGATGCTGCTTTGTAATTTGGACTTCCTTGATTATCTATTAAACAGTTAGTAAGTTCCAATCAATGTCTAGTATCTCCAAGTTGTGTCCTAGAGGTCATTTATCTAAATATAATTGATCTGATGCCATCAATGCTTATTTACAAGCACAAAGTCTATTAGTCTAAGTTCATCATCTAAGTACTATTGGTTCTAGAGTACAAGTCTACTATCTTTCTGAGTTAGTCCATTCAAAGGTGGATCTAGAGCATAGTCCCTTAGTAACTTTCTTAGTAACCTGATGCTAGCTTAACCTATTTGTCTCTTGGGGTATTAGCGCGAGCTCTAGGTCGATTATTACTAGCTCAATGTTTTTATTATATAGTATTATATTCTGAAGATTATAGAAAGGGTTCTAGAGCAAATTCTAATTAAGAATCCATTGGTATAAAGTGTATCAAATGTTATCTTCCATAGAAAATTTGCTTGTAGCATAACAATATTACCCAAATACAGGACAAGATACAAGAAGGACAATGGAAGAAGTCCCAGGAACTAAACAATTTCTTAAGATAATCAAAGAGATTAGAGGTGAGGTGGAAATAGTACTAAAGAAAACAAATGAGATAATGAAGAGGAAGTAGGATGCTAAGAAGAAACCAGAGGTTGAACGAAAAAGTGGAGATTTAGTGTAAATAGATGCGATGTACTATAGCACAGATCAACCCTCAAAAAAATTGTCTACCAAACAATTAGGACTATTCTCTATTATATAAAAGATCAGTAAATCAGTCTACTAACTTTAGATCCCATCTACATGAAAGTCTATCCATCCAGTTGTCAATGAGTCACACCTTATGTCTTATATAGTACCCACATTGGAACAATAGTTGCAAAAGTCTGACAATAAAGTTACTAATCCTACTGATCAAACTAAGGTACAAGAAGTGAAAGAAATACTTGATTCTAGGTAAAGAGAAGACAAACTACAATATCTTATCAAATAGAAGGGACAACTGCTTGAAGAAAGAACCTGGGAAGATAGAAACGAAATAGTCAAGAGAGCTCCAAAATCATGTAGAGAATTCTATCAGAAAAACCCAGACACACCTAAAGTCCCCACCATCCGACTATCTACAAAAACATATGCAGAGATCATGAGGACACAATTTTAGAAGAGGGTAATATAACGAGTTTACTTTATATTTGCCATATGACATCATAATGATGTTCTTATGATGAGAAGGATAACAAAGAGATAATGCAATTCTGAAAGAAGGGACATAAGGCTTAAATAGAATGTATATATAGCAAATAGTAGAATAGTAAGACCTTAGCTTTGTTCTAGTTTATATATCATCTTTTTAACTTAAATACTAGGTTTGGAGAAAGATCATAACACTTTCCTTCCTTAGTACAAAATTTTCTTTTAAGTTTATTGCATGATTCCAAGGCTTTCTTACTAGTATTCTTTCTGACTTTATCTTCCCAAATACTTTTAGTCACCTATGGAACCTTTGTAGTACCATTTCTTTTACTTTTACTCTATTTAGCTCAATCTTCTTATCAAACTTTTCTTTCATTATCCATTCCCATTCATTTCTATTTGCTTTATTTGCCTTTTTTATCCTCTTCTCAATCTTTTTTCTCTACTCTATATTTTTCTTTACTACCAAGTTTCTTTCATATAGTAGTAAACATCTTGTTATCTTTACTTCTCTTGTTTTCTAATTTATTTTGGGTTATGCACTTATAGTCAGAGCATACCCAATATCATCTCTGTTTTCTCCAAGTTACATATATCCATTCTTATTCTTTCTATATGATTTTTGTAGAACACATTGACTTTTACCTGATGTGTGATATTTCCTCTGCTATTTCCTGTTCCATCTACATTTCTTACTATTAGCAGCCTTTCCAGTTTTTGTAGCTTAAAGCTGTACCTTTCTGCTGTTTTTTTGTTCATGAACATCTCTATTATACTACTATCCAAGAGTACTTTAACTGTTATATTGTCAGTGAGCCAACTCCTGAGCTAGAATAAAGCTAACTGCTCTTTATCAGCATTTGACAAAGAGAACTCAATAGAGTTCCCATTGGATTTTCTACACTATATATACAATTACTATGTGGCTATACTCTTTTGGTTCCCATGATCTCCATGCTACTCGTTAACTGACTCCTTTGCCACATGTTGTGACTGTGACTTGTGACCTTGTGTGACATGACCATTTCTGTGACTGCTATCACACCTTTGTGACTTTGACAGTCATGTGATACTTTTCCATACTCCACCCTAGTAATAAAGAAAAGAAAAGAAAAGAAATATTAAATAATAACTTAGCCATTTTGCCAAGTCATGATATATATCTTCATGCATATCTACTTTTTCTATCTCAATATTTAGCTATACTTCTTCCAATATTTTGAATATTCTCTTAATGTTCCTTTGATTATCTTCTTTTTTTGCTATGCTTTTTAGAACTCTTGTTTGCATATCGCTCTGTTATGCTTTTACCTCTATGAGCAGTACTGCTCCCTCCTAATTCTACCAAGATTTCTTTTGTCCTATTCTATATTTTGGGCATAGGATCTTCCTCCTCTCTTGCTCTGTTGTTCTTTCTTCTATTGCATTTCCTTTTCTACACTTTACACACTATACCCTTATTATTTCTTTCTTTCCTGCTTTCTTCTCCCTCTAGTTTCATATTTTCAAGCAAGGCCTATACCACATATTACTTATTTGTTTTAGGGAAAAAAATCCCTATCCTTAGTTGTCATGGGTTTGGATTCCCTAGTTTTTACATCCTTCACATTTTATATAGGTTGCCACTATCTTATCTGTGATTTATTCTCTTTCTAATAGAAGTGCTCCTTCCAGCAGACTGTTTTCTTTTTCACAGTATTCCTGTGCCTTTTTCCATACTAGATATGCTAGTCTCCTCTTCTCCTGTTATGCTTTTTGTGGCTTAGCTGCATATGCTGTTTTTTCCTCCTTTTTTTTTCTCTTTCTCTTGGGACATTTCCAACTTTGGTGTTTCTTTTTACTGTACTTGAAACAGCTACTGTAAGGGGACCCCTAACACGCCACTCCAGAGCCCGTTCCAGTCCTCCGGAGCGACCCGGAAGCCGATCCAATATTACTACGTAATATTGGGTCTTACTCCCATCATTCCAAGAGCACTCCGTTGCCACCCGGCACCCTTTCCTTGTTCA
>Ga0153982_1000276_pt1 | contig 14550 bp, 11 predicted proteins | sample TSGA066MetaG_FD_104743 | JGI IMG/M metagenome (GOLD analysis project Ga0153982, IMG submission 104743) | Attine ant fungus gardens microbial communities from Georgia, USA - TSGA066 MetaG | ecosystem: Host-associated > Fungi > Mycelium > Unclassified | place: USA: Georgia, Alexander Wildlife...
ACAATCCCTACGGGGCATTTTAGGTTCTGTAAAGCTCATAATATCGACCCTCCACCAACATTCTGGTGTAAAAAAACCGACTGGTGAGGTCGGCTTTTCTACTGCTCCGGTACTGAGTTGGTGGCTCTGACCGGAGGAAGTCTTTCTACACCTAACGCCAGCACTATACCTCAAAATCCAGACATAAAAAAACCGACTGGTGAAGTCGGCTTTTTTACTGTTCCGGTGCTGAGTTGGTGCTCTGACCGGAGGAAATCACTCTACAACTGACGTCTGTACTATACCCTAAAATCCAGACGTAAAAAAACCGACTGGTGAGGTCGGCTTTTATACTGCTCCGGTGCTGAGTTGGTGGCTCTGACCGAAATGAGGCAAACTTTATCTAACATAAGTATTCTATCCCTGCTATCACACTATGTCAAAAACGAGTACTAAGGCACAATCAATGCGTTAGCGCTAATGTTTGCCTATCTGGCTTTAATCTCGGCATGAACATTAAGTCCTGGCTGAAATTACGCGTGGTGGCGGTTTTAGTGCTCTGGCCGGAGTGAGGCAAACTTTATCTAACAAATGAGCAAATGCTGCGACAGGCAGTGTATGAGTAAGCAGCATGGTTCTCACTCCATTTTATGGACTGATGACAGCGGAAACGTAGCTAAGGGCGGGGAGATAACCGCTTCCCGCCCTTTAACAAATATTCCTTTCTTAAACACCCGGACCGTCGCGTTCTACTGACCACATCCCGACCTCAACTTCACTATCCTTAACCGGAGACTTTGTCATGTCTGCCCCCCAACACTACCCGTCCCCCAACAATGACCAGGGGACTATGATGTTGATGGCGCTGGCTCTGATACTGATAGCCATCGTCATATTTCATTCAATTTTTTACTACGCATGTTGCGCCATGCTGTATTACCTGTGGTATCTGGCAGACTTCGCATCGATACACACCTACGTTGCCGGGAAAATTAACCTGCTGGCCTGGGCCAGTAACAGGGTGGAAGACCTGAGCCTGGGCGAGTTTCTGGAGGTCATGAACCAGACTGCCGGTATTCTGTATGTGTTTATGCTTCCCGTCACGGTGTACGGCCTTGTGGCCACACGCAACCATCCACTAAGCATCACCCGCCGCAAAATTGACATACATACACTGCCGAAGATTATGTCCACCTTTTCCCCGGCCATTATCCCTGCCCTGCAGTACGGTGACCCGAAAACACAGTTACTGAATGTGGACCCGCCGGAACACCGCAGCGGCATGACCCCGGATGAATTTGCCATCAGTCATAAACTGGTGATCGGACAGCGCCTTGACCATGAGCGGGCCCGACAGGCCTTCGATGCGCAGCTGGGAACACCTTTGCTCAGCGAGTCCAGTTTCAGTGCGCATGAACGCGCCCTGGTGGCCATCATCGGCCTGCAGGTATTTTGCGACGATCGGTCTGCGGCACTTGAACTGCGGGATGCGTTAAACCGCTCCTGCGGGAAACGTCAGCGCGAACACGGCAATAAGCGGGGTTATCCGCAATTAAGCCTCGCTGAAAAGGCATTCAGACAGGTGATGGCCACGCCACAGGCGAAAGCCTGGATACGCCGCCACAGCACAACACGCACGGCACTTTCAGCGCTGCATGCGCAGGATCTGCGCCTGCCTGCAGGTCAGTTCCGGTGGCTGAAGGGTATCGACCGGACACTGTGGTATGTGCTGTCCTCATCAGATCGCAGTAAATGCTTTGTCGAGGGAGCCGGTGTGGTGACGGCTGCACAATGGGAATCGCTGGTTTCACAGCTGTCTAAAAAACTCAAAGTCGTGATCCCTGCGCCTGAGAATCTGACCGCTTTTGCTGTGCGCGGTCTGGAAGACGACCTGCGTAATATCGGCATGGTTATCGACGACCATGAACGCAAGACCCGTATTGAAGAGGAAGAAGACAACACAACATTCGATGATCTGGTTTTTCTGCACAATGCAGATATCCCTCCCACTGTGACGTCCTCCGCCGGACATACGCCAGAAATAGTTATCCCGCAGGAAAGCCAGAGTAATTCTCAGCCCCTTTTCAGGCCGCAAAAATAAGGAGTACAGGAATGAAAGGCGCTATTGACAGGTTTGTGCTCTTTTTCATAACCCCCTCATTTATCTCTTTCTAACAAGGATTTAATTATCATGACTGATACCTTTTCCGTCCTGTTTAAGAACGGGATGCTGGCAGCTTACGCCGGTAATTCACAGACCCCGTTATTTCTGGTTATGCCAGGTCCCTTAAGTCGTTTTTATCTCCGTGGGAACGTGGTGGTGCATGACAGCAAAACGCAGTCCCCCCAGGAGATTTACCAGGCTGAAACGCCTGAAGAAGCGGCCATGCTGCTGAAGGCTGTGCAGGATGAAAGACAGCGCTGTCATAAAAGCCGGAAGAACTTTTTACTTTCCTACCTGATGCTGATACTGCTCATCCTGATTGGTGTAGCAACCTTCACAATGGCCACCTCGTACATCAGGCAGGATGAGATTAATACGCCACAACGGGTACCTGCCATATCGCTTTTAAAACCCGCCAGAAATGAGCCCGTTTCCGTGGACATCGCAGCAGCGCCACTGGCAGCTGTTGCGCAGCAGAAATCCGTGCCGGTTGCGCCGTCCATCCAGGTCACACCTGACGACTCCCGGGTTATCCGTGCTGCCAGTCTTAAAAAAGCCACCGACAGCGGTCGTTACACCATTAATTTATCCGGCGGCCGCGCACGGACGATTTATGTCTTTTCCGACCCACTCTGCCCTCACTGCCGTGAAATCGAGCCCACGCTTGAGGCACTGACGCGCGATTACAACGTGGTTATCTTCCCGGTGACGCTTGTCGGGAAACAAAGCACCACTGAAGCCGTGGCACCGGTTCTTTGTGCCGCGCCGCAAAAACGCGCGCAGCTCTGGCAGTCCCTCTTTAAGGCGGACGGTGTGCTGTCCCTTTCCGCTGCGGAAGCAGACTCACCGGCACAGGTCAGCTGCACGGACGGGGAACATGCTCTCGCAATCAATGACCGCGCCTTTGACTATTACCAGCTCCCGGGCACGCCACAGTTAATTGCGGATGACGGCCGGGATATTCCCTTCAGCGCCCTCACCAGTGATGATGCGCTGGCCCGCTTCATGAATGCCCCCATAAAGGAGCCTGGCAATGACCACCGGTAATACCCAGCCCGTTGATAAACAGAGAGTCAGACAGATAACACAGTCCACATGGATGGACGATTACCTGCTGGCCCCGGCCACCGTACAGGCGGGGCTTGTGGTTATTCTGGTACTGACATTCCTGCGTACCTGGATACTGCTCCCCGGCGTTTTCGCCACGTCTATCTGGCTGCTGACATTCTTCGGTCAGCTGTTCCGGATGCCGCTGCGCATGCCAAAGGATATCGGCGGTTTTGACATGACCACCGAACGCGAAAACGCACTGGAATTTAAAGGCCCGATGGGCCTTTTTCGTTTCACCCGGCGCCGACTGACATGGGAGAAATCTGCCGGCATTATGTGTCTGGGGCATGCCAGACGGCGATTCCTCGGCCGGGAACTGTGGCTGACGCGTGATGACTGTCTCCGGCACATGCAGCTGCTGGCCACCACCGGCTCGGGAAAACTGAAGCGCTCCTTTCCCTGCAGCTCAACAGTCTCTGCATGGGACGGGGCATGATGTTCTCCGATGGCAAGGCAGAAACGAAACTGGCCTACGCCATCTGGTCGCTGATGCGTCGTTACGGTCAGGAGGATAATTACTATGTCCTGAACTTTCTCAACGGCGGTCGTGACCGGTTCGACGAACTTCTGGGCAACGACCGGACCCGTCCACAGTCAAACTCAATCAACTTTTTTGGCGATGCCACCGCCACCTTCATCATCCAGCTGATGGAATCCCTGTTACCGCAGGTCGGTTCAAACGAAGCCGGCTGGCAGGATAAAGCCAAACCCATGCTGTATGGTCTGGTGTATGCGCTGTATTACAAGTGCAGGAAAGACAATATCCGCCTCTCACAGTCGATGATACAGAAGCACCTGCCGCTGAAGGAAATGGCAGATCTGTATATTGAAGCGAAGCAAAACGGCTGGCATGACGAAGCCGTCAGTGCGCTGGAGGCGTATCTCAGTAATCTGGCAGGCTTTCGCATGGAACTGGTCAGTAAGTCGTCGGAGTGGGACCAGGGTGTTTATGACCAGCATGGCTTCCTGACGCAGCAGTTCTCCCGCATGCTGGCCATGTTCAACGACGTCTATGGCCATATTTTTTCTTCCGATGCCGGCGACATTGATCTCAGCGATGTGCTGCATAACGATCGCACCCTGGTCGTACTCATTCCCGCGCTGGAATTATCCAAAAGCGAATCCGCGAACCTGGGGAAATTATACATTTCTGCGAAACGCATGGTCATCGCACGTGACCTCGGCTATCAGCTCGAGGGGAAAAGCAGGGATGTGCTGACCAGCGCGAAATTTTATAACCCTTTCCCCTTCCCTGATGTGCATGATGAACTGGGAAGTTACTTTGCGCCCGGCATGGATGACCTCGCCGCACAGATGCGCAGCCTGGGTGTCATGCTGGTCATTTCGGCCCAGGACATTCAGCGCTTCGTGGCACAGTTTAAGGGTGAATACCAGACCGTGAACGCCAACACGCTCGTGAAATGGTTTATGGCCATGCAGGATGAAAAGGACACCTTTGAACTGGCCAAAGCCACGGCCGGGAAGGACTACTATGCCGAACTCGGGGAGATGAAACGGACGCCCGGTACGGTCAGCAGCAGCTATGAAGAGGCCAATACCACCTATATCCGTGAGAAAAACCGGATAACGCTGGACGAACTTAAAGACCTTAACCCGGGGGAAGGGTTCATCTCCTTCAAAAGCGCGCTGGTTCCTGGCAGTGCCATCTATATCCCGGATAGTGAGAAGATATCCTCAAAACTGTCACTTCGGATCAACCGGTTCATCGATACAGGAAAGCCGACCGAGGCCGACCTGGTTGCACAGAATCCCCATCTCAGACGCCTGTTGCCCCCATCAGAACTGGAAGTCAGCATGCTGTTACAGAGAACGGATGAAATCATCGCCGGCAGTGAAACACACACGCTACCGCCGCTCATGGACCCGATACTGGCCAGACTGATGAAGGTCGCACTGGATCTCGATAACCGCTGTGATATCAGCTACACGCCGACACAGCGCGGCATTCTGCTCTTTGAAGCCGCGCGCGACGTCCTGAAAAAACGCGGGAAAAAATGGTTTACCGTCAAGACGCAGCCGAACCCTCTCCGGGTGTCTGACGCAATGGCGCATCGTCTGGCCAGAAAGTCGACGGCGTTTATGCCCCAGGAGCAATAACCCCGCCCCCACTCAGCATAAGGAAATAAACATGTTCAGATCCCGTTCCACACAGGTCATGAGCGCATCACTCAGGTCACTGGCACTGGTTTTTCTGGCGGGTATTCCGGTCTGTACCGTGACGGCCGCTTCCATCCAGGTGGGTTTCTCTCCGGAAGGCACCGCGCAGCAGGTCGTGCTGAATACCATCAACCAGTCCAGGCAGTCTGTCCGGATGATGGCATATTCTTTTACCTCGCCCGAGGTGGTAAAAGCCCTGATTAATGCCAAAAAACGCGGCGTTGACGTCAGGGTCGTTATCGATGAAAAGGGGAATACCTGCGAGAAATGCAAAGCCAGTAAATCAGCGATGAACCTGCTGGTAAATGCTGATATCCCGCTGCGCACGGTCAGTAAATACAAAATCATGCACGACAAGGTCATTATTACGGATGGCGCCAACGTTGAAACCGGCTCGTATAATTTCAGCAGCGCCGCTAATAAGTCCAATTCAGAGAACGCTATCCTCATCCAGGATGTACCGGAGCTGGCACAGCAATATCTTCAGCACTGGCAGTCACGCTGGCAGGCGGGTCGTGACTGGAAATCGACGTACTAACCCCGTATTCATCTGGTGTCATCCCCTCGCAGATTTTCCTCCTGACCGTACCCCTTCGTACGCTCAGTTCTCAAAACCGTATCCGGAAACAAATATGACTACAGACACTACTGATTTACTCGGCCATTTCGCATGGTGCGCACAGATTGCGCTTGGCATTGCCCGCCGAGACAAAACTGTCACTACCCCGGTTCAGGAACATATCTTTTTAATGAACTGGCTTACAACAGCCCAGAAAAGGAAATTATTCCCACGGGAAATCGCGGGTGAAATTGATTATCTGGTTCGCCTCGGAAAGCAACAGGGGATCATAGCGGGGCTGAAACGCAAGCTCACTTTTATTTACAAGTCCTGCTGTGAAGATATCAGCGAACAGAGTGATTTATTTCGTCTGACCTTTGCGCTGGAAGAACTCAAAAACACTGGCTGGAGAAGTCATACCCTCTCGACCACAGACTGGAAAAAGGGATGGGAAGGTCCCTTCAGCCCGGCCATCTACATTGAATTACCCGCGCTGCAGGAAGCATTTACTGATGAAGGAAAACAATTAAAACCCTTACATATTCGTATTTCTGGAGACAGTGAACACATCAGTAAAACACTTAAGCGTTACAAGGTGAAAAATATAATCATTACCCGGATACCTCCATCACCCTGATATAACCAGACGAAGCGTTTTTATCGCCCACGACTCAGGCCTGTATAATCACAGGCCTAATGCCATATAACAAGTGAGATTAAATGGATACCATCAGCATTTTAAAAGACGATTACAATTATGCTTTTCATAGAATGAGTCCGTAAAAACTTTGTTCGGTATAACCCCCCTAATGGAAAAGAAAAAATGCCATGAATACAGAAGCAGAGTCAAGAGGTTAATTCAGTCACTGGACAGTGAAATAAAAAGTGGCACGCTGGATTATCACACAGCAGCCACTCATTTTTCAGCAAGTACAGGCCTGGCTATCCAGGCATCTTTGCGTTATTTCCGACAATATCATATCCCTGTCTTACTGTAATTTACCGGCACGAACACAGCCGGAAATACCAATAACGGAAGACTGCAGTATCACTGCGTTTCTGAAACTACCATCAAGAAAAGTAGTTTCTAAATCAGGACATTCCATGCTCTTTATGGTGAACAATTGAGTACTGGTATTCATAACTCTCCCCGAAATGCTTATGGGCAGAACTCAGTAAATCCTGGGTATGAAACTGATGCTGAATTTAGCCAACTATTTTAGTGATAAAATCAAATGAAAGCTTCATAGCTTTTTTTGATTCTTCCTCATTAAATGAGGGACTGAAACGATCGCAAAAACCGTGGCGTCCATTAAAAATATAGAATGACATCATGGGCTTACTGGCTAATTTTTGCTGAAGATGAGAGGGGTTATATGCCTGTTCATACTTTGCCTGAATGACCAGTGTAGGGCAACGCGGCATGACATCTATGTAATCACGAATGCGACTACCATAAAAACTCACTACGCCATCACATTGGCTCGTTTCTGAACAAAGCCAGGAAAGAGTTGCTCCAACACTGAATCCGATAATAATAACTTTTTTATATTTCTCCTTAAGTTCATTCACCAGTTGTTCTATGGCTGTGGTGTTAAAACCACAGTTATTCTTAAAATAATTATATGCCTGTTCATGTTGTTCATAAAGAAAATGGGTATCACGCCTCAGAAGATCGGGACAAAAGATGTCAAACCCTGACTCATGATAAATATTACACATCCTTTTTATGTGATCGTTTATACCGTAGATCTCATGTAAAACTATAATAGCATTGTCATTATCTGCCTTTAACATCAACATCGCACCCCTCACCAAAAATGGTTATGTTAAACATATTTACGGGTCATTAGCTATCAACAGTGTTTTTGTTTACTATCATCACTGGCCTGCCTAACCACATTAAATTAAGTTTTTGACTCGCTTAATTTATTACATATTAACCCGAATGTCGTCAATGGACTCAAATCAGAAGTTTACCTTAAACATCAGAACGGGTTAATATTTCACAGGCAAAACTATTAAACTATCTATGCAAACAAACTTAAATCATTAACTAAAGTCAAATTCAACACTCGGATACCTTGACAGTAAATATTAATGTTTGTAATTATAAAATAAAAATCATCATGTAACTTGATTTAGGGCTGTCCGTGATGTCAGGACAGCCTTACTTTTGACAAAAATACAGATCCGATTTATTACATAGGTCCCCATGTGCTTTGACATGGAACACCGTCGCCATGTATACGGCCCAACAGTTCAACACTGAAGGACTTTTCATTTTTTCAACAAAATGATCAGCTCTGATATACCCCGTCATCACCAACAACACGTACCGTTACAAGTGCCCCCTGGCGCAGACGATGAGTATTCTTCCTTAGCCAGTCAGGTAATGCGCCCCCAGAGCGTATTACTCCCTTCCTACGTACAAAAGCATTATCTGCGTTAAGCCTGCGTCTCAGGCAGTTATAACGAGCATCTTATCTGCCTGCCCCCTAATGCGAAGCAACCTTAATTTCATTGATATCCATATACCTTGACACTGAATGAGCTAACTGGATGGCAGAGTCAGCCCCCATTTTTTTCATCATGTTATGGCGATGAATTTCAACAGTGCGCAATGCCAGATGAAGACGATCGGCAATAACTTTATTTGATAAACCTTCCAGTACCAGTAGCAGAATTTGTTTCTCTCTGTCAGTCAGCTCTTCCCAGGCCTCAGTAAACTTTCGTCGACCGGCATGCCATTCATATTTTTTCTCGCTGCTTGCTAAAGCCAGATGTATGCCCTGCAACAGTTCTTCTGTGTCCACCGGTTTTTCCATCAAATCAAAAGCACCATTTTTAAAAATATGTGTGGTTGTTGGTACGTCTGCATGCCCCGTAAGGAAAATGATGCTGAGCATATTTTCGTTGCATAGCAGGTGCTCCTGAAGTTCAACGCCTGTCATTCCCGGCATACAAATATCCAGCAAAACACAGCCAGGAAGAGAACTGTCAGCCTCTCTTAAAAAAGCTTCTGCACCAGTAAAGCAGATTAACTGAATACCCGAAGCATCCAGTAGCCAGGTCAGTGACTCCCGGACGCCGGGATCATCATCGACGAGGTAAACACGTTTCTGTCTCATGCTGTGGCCTTATTCACCTGGGGTAGCCTGATACAAATGCAAGCCCCTTCAGATACTGATTCTGCCCAGATTCGCCCGCTGTGCGCTTCAATAATGCGTTTACAGATAGCCATGCCTAATCCAAGTCCATTGTCCTTACTTGTCACAAAGGGCACAAACAAATGTACAGCCTGTTCCTGAGTAAGCCCGACGCCATTATCAAGAATTTTCAGCAGTACGCTGGAATCACACTCCGTAATCACAAAAGTTATCTGTGGCGAGAGGGCCGAAGAATTTTTTAACTTAAGTGCATCAAGCCCATTACGGATAAGGTTAACCAGAACCTGTTGAATAAGAATTTCATCGGCACAGATAACAACCCGGGGGGATTCTGGAATGACAACAGTAATTTTCTCTCTATTGATCTCACTGGTAAACAGGGCTAACGCATTTGAGATAACGTCATTCAGGCAGATTGCTTCCTGTTTTTCAGGGTGATGTTTAATGAAAAACCTTAAGCGCTGAATAATATTCTTGGCATTGGCGGTATGTTGGATTGCCTTCTGTAGTGCCTGGTCCAGAGAATGGATATCCAGCGGTTGTTGTTGTAAACGCATTCTGCAGCCAACAACATAGTTATTTATCGCCATAAGCGGTTGATTAAGTTCATGGGCGAGACCGGCAGCCATTTCACCTGACAATAAAAAGCGCTGTGCGGAATAGAATTTTTCCTGTTGAACGCGTATCCATTCGGCGGAAGCTTTGTTTAGCTCCATCATTTCTTCCAGTTTGCGTGTTCTTATCTTCACCAGGTAATTGACACGCAGATGATAACCTATCAAAAGCAGGCCATATCCAAGTGCAATGAGCAGCCACCCTCTGTATTTTTGCCACAATATCTTTATATGGTCGCTATTATTTGACAGTCCAATATCCTGCATGAGCGCTATGACACTTTTATCATTTACGGGAACAGTCCACCCTTTATACTCACCTGTAACTGCAGGGGGATCCCCAGCTTTTATCGATAACAGGCTCCGGGCTATTTCACTTGCCAGTTGCTCATGGACATGTTGCATTCTTGAAAATGTCCAGTGTGGGTAGAGCGGTGTTGAACTCAGGCAGGGAAACGTCGACTGTTTTTTTTGTTTAATTACTTTGAATTGTGTACTCCTGAAACGACCAGACTGTATAGCCTGCTCGAGTACACAGGTTGGTAGTACGGCAATATCCGCTTCATTATTTATCAACTGAGACAGCAGATTTTCCTGAGGTATTCCTGTAAATTTGAGATGAGATAAATCTTTAACAGGGGTAATACCATCATTAACCCACTCGCGGGTTATGATCTGATATCCTCCAAATGCCTGGGGAGTAGTGGCAACAATGCGTTTATCCTTTAGCTCCCCCCAGTTCTTAATTTCAGGCATATCGCTGCGGGCAATGACGGCTGACCCTATGGCATACTGCGGATCACCTGTAACCGGATTTAAACTCAGCATCCTTACCGCATTGTACTCGGTCTGATACTGCAGTAATTTGACGCCATTGGTTATGGCAAAATCAATCGTTCCGTTTGCAACCAGTTGATCGATACTTTTTACATCCCCCATAACAAGTATGAATTGATATTGAGGGAAAGTATTATTTAAATAATCTATAGTTGGTTGCCATCGGGAGATACCTTTATTTATATCATCAAAAGATAATATTCCAACCCGAATGATATGTCTCTGTTGATAAGATTCGGCATGCAGGACGGACGTGAATGATAAGATTATCATGAAAACTATACTGTACAGGTTATGCCCGTTGCTAAATCTGCATCTCATATCAGCCACACTTAATTATTTGATGTAACAATTAAACTACCTGTAATAGCCATAGCTATTTTGATATATATCAACGATTCAAAACTTATGCGGTAAACCACTATAGGGATGAGTGATAAGTTAATGCAGTGTGTCAACACTTAAGTGAATTTCAGAAAGGTGTTGATATGAAAAATAACGCGTCCAGACGTCGCTTTATTCAGCTAGGCCTTGCCTCCGCGACGGCAGGCTCTCTGGCCACTCTTCTCCCCGTACAGGCGAGTGCACAAAGGAAAAGTACTGATATAAACTGGGATGAGGAGATGGATATTTTAGTGGTCGGCACCGGGATGGCTGGCTTCACGGCTGCGATAAGAGCAGCAGAAACCACTCCCGGAATGAAAATCGTGATTGCCGATAAGATGTCAAGACTGGGTGGCTCATCACTGATATCGGGATTAAACATGGCAGTGGTCGGTTCTCAGTGGCAAAAGGAAGCAGGCATCACCGATGATTCATGGGAATTACTTCTGGCTGATATCGAGAAAGAGGCCCGGGGATATAACCATAGCGATCTCACAAAAACCATTGCGCAGAATACGTTATCTTTATTTAATTTTTTGTGCGACCACGGTGTAGAGTTTGATAAAACGATTGGTAACGGCACCGGGATTAAAGCACTGGGGGGACATTCTCGTCCCCGTTGCGTCTGGCCTGTGAACGGTGGTAGCGGTATCGTCAAAAGTTTGCAGAAGTACGTAAAAGATAACCTGCCGAATATCGATATTCGCAAACAGGTACTGTTGGAAGAAATTATCCGCAGCGAGACTGGCCGTGTAATTGGTGTAAGAGTCAGGGAAAATTATATATTTAACCGCGAAGTTAAAGATTTTGGTCTTAATGATACTCCCGAATTTAACAATACAGGCCAGGCTAAATATTACAAAGTAAAACGCGGTCTTGTGATGGCAACCGGAGGATATAATCAGGATCGGAAATTCAGGGGGGATGAAGTTGGTGCACTGTATAATTCTGTATCAACAGCTAACCCCGGAGCTACTGCCGGAGCATTAAAGGCGATGATTAAAGCCGGGCTTAAACCCATCCATATGACTCTTTTTAGATTTGCGTTCCCCATTCCCACAGAGGATATACTATGGGGAATTTTAGTTAACCCACGCACCTGTAAAAGATTTGTTGATGAATATAATAACAATGACCGTCAGGGGCTGGGTTTAAAAATATTGTCAGAGCGAATGAAAATTGATGGTGAACAGATCGTTTTGATTTATGACCAGACCGGCATTGATAATTACCATGATAAACAGAGACTCAACCTTTCGCTTGAAGGAAAGAACGGAACTGAAGGCACCATGTGGAAATTCGATACATTAGAGGCTCTGGCCAGTAAATTTAATATGGATATTCATAAGCTCAGACAAACAATTGAAGAATACAATCGCGACATGGCCAGTGATAAGGATAAATTTGGCAAACCACGTGACCTGCTAAAAACTTCAACCACTATTGGTAAGGCCCCCTTCTATGCAATGTGGTTAAACCCTCGGTACAACTACAGTCAGGGGGGAGCCATGATAAATAGTGAAGCTCGTCCTCTTGATGTTGTCACAGAACAACCGATCCCAGGTATTTTTGTTTGTGGTGAAGCATCAGCAGGTAGCTATGGCTATATCCGACTGACTGCCTGTGGGAGCCTGGACTGCGGCGTTTTTGGCATGATTGCCGGAGAGAATGCGGCAAAAGAAACACCCGAGAGTTAATCTGATCACATCAGGAAATTATAATGAAAGTGTTAACGTTATTAACTTCGTTATTATGCTTGCTTTATTCTTTTTCTGTATTCTCTGCAGATGAAAAGAATACAGTCTCCGGCAGCGACAGTCTCGTGAGTGAGTCAACTGCGAATTATCCCCTCAAACCACATCATAAAAAGCTAAATCTGCCTTGTACTGCATGCCATAAAGAAAAAGACGTCAGCAGCTATAAGCCTTTGGCAACGAAGGATTGTCTTGCCTGCCACGGCAGTGCTGAGAAGGTAGCGAAACGAACAGGCTTTATGGATATCAACCATACCAATCCTCATCGCTCATTACATGATGGCCTGGATCTGGATTGTTATGAATGTCATGCAGAGCATAAACCATCCAGCAATCTTTGTGAAACCTGCCATGACAATACGCGGGACTGGTTTGGGGCTACGCCTTAAATAAGGACATAACATGAGCAGAACACGTTTTATATTATTATTAGCCTTTGTCACCATTATTGTGGCTTCCGGTATAAGTCTTTTGGGCGTTGAGATAGTTAAATCAACCGGTAATGACGAATTTTGCGGGGCATGTCATGAGATGCAGCCGATGGTAAAAACGTATCAGCAGGATACTCACGGAGGAAATAATCCACATGGATTCAGCGCAGAATGCGTGGATTGCCATTTGCCGCATACCAGTACGGTTGGTTACTTACTCTCTAAAGGTGTACAGGGCACCAATGATGTGATCAAAAAAACCTTTACTGACACGTCTGATATTAACTGGCTGGAAAACCGTAAAAAACGTGAATCATACGTTTATGACTCCGGCTGTCTTGAGTGCCACAACCAGTTACTGGATAAGACGAAAGCAGATAACCCTAAATCGCTTGAAATGCACAAACTCTACAAAGACATGAGCAACAAAAACCCTGTACTCAAATGCGTATCCTGTCATGTCACAGTAGGTCATGCGGGCTCATTACGGGGTGAATTAAACCAGACCGCTCCTGAGTATAAATTTCTTAAAGAGAGGCTTTCAGACGAAGCCAGACATGTTAAATAATTTCAAGATATGACGTAAAACCCCGTCCTTCAGGGCGGGGAGTCATCCGGGCATACTGCTGGAGGCTGATTATCTACCCCCTCGTTACCGGTGAGCCTGAATAAAGTACTCGGCGACGCGCATTATCTGAAAACCTTGTGCCGTTTTATTATCCCTTTCTTACACCCTCTTATCGCCGGTTCTGCGCACCCCATCCCTCATACCGACAGCTAAAAACACCCGATGTACAAAAATGTCGCTTTAGGTTTGTGGTACCATCGAAAAATCAACGTTCAGGTCAGTATCGATGAAGAAGAAAAACAGCACACCCACGCCACATGATGCGGCATTCCGGCAGTTTCTGGCACAGCCAGAGATAGCCCGCGACTTTATGGAACTCCATCTTCCGGCCGAACTGCGCGCCATCTGTGACCTCAGTACGCTGAAGCTCGAGTCAGGCTCTTTTGTCGAAGATGACCTTCGCCAGTATTTCAGCGATGTGCTTTACAGCCTGGAAACGGCTGAAGGAACCGGATATGTGCATGTTCTGATAGAACATCAGAGCTCGCCGGATGTTCACATGGCCTTTCGCATGACCCGCTATGCCGTCGCCGCGATGCAACGCCATCTCGATGCTGGCCATAAAAAACTGCCGCTGGTGATACCGGTATTGTTTTATGTGGGGAAACGCAGCCCGTATCCCTACTCCACCCGATGGCTGGATGAATTTGATAACCCCGAACTGGCGGGTAAAGTCTATGGCGGGGCTTATCCACTGGTTGATGTGACCGTTATTCCGGATGATGAAATAATGAATCATCGC
>Ga0153982_1000277_pt1 | contig 14543 bp, 2 predicted proteins | sample TSGA066MetaG_FD_104743 | JGI IMG/M metagenome (GOLD analysis project Ga0153982, IMG submission 104743) | Attine ant fungus gardens microbial communities from Georgia, USA - TSGA066 MetaG | ecosystem: Host-associated > Fungi > Mycelium > Unclassified | place: USA: Georgia, Alexander Wildlife...
AAAAAAAAAATGAAAATGACAAACACAAAATGAAAATTAATGAAAAATCAAGGGCTATAATGTGATCGTTCTGGAATAAGTGCAAAATGGATGCAGTCAACAGGAGGAAAAAAGCCAAGCGTCAAGGTCTCAAAGAGGTAAAGAAAATGGATGAAATGATTTGAACTGAAATAAAATAGAAACTAAAGTAAATAACATTCAGGAGCGCTAGAATAAATGAAGATTTTAAAGAGATTTATAGATTACAATGAGTATTAGTACACTCCCCTGGAAGGCGGAGACAGGGAGAAAGAAAAGATGTAAGCAATAAAGGAGGTAAAAGTGCATGTGTAGATGGAAAAATAATAAAAGGTAGTAAAGATTACTGAAAATCAATTCAAGAAGTGAAGGAAATAGTCGTAGTCCTTCTGAATATCGAGCGAATCGTTTAATAAGGGTATAAATATCCAAAGGAAACAAAGGATAAATGAGAGCGTTATAAATACCAACAGTAATTGACAGAGCCGGTCAGGGAGTATATCAATTAGGAATTGAACGTGTGGTAGAAGCGAAATCAGAGGGTAACTCTTTTGGGTTAATAAAGCATAGATCGACACATGATGGTATTAGCGCGATCATAAGTTTATTGGACAAAATTACTCATTCCAAATGGGTATTAGATGTTGATATAGCTAAATGGTTTGACAGAAATAAGTCACGAATTTATGCTAGAACATACACCTACGATACATAAGATGGTCATGGAACAAAGAGTAAATTGCGGTGTAATGGTAGAAATTAAATTAATTATCTAGACACGAGCGAAGGAACAGCCCAAGGAGGGAAGATATCAGCGGTATTGTGTAATATTGCACTGAATGGATTAGAATAAGAAGAGCACGAAAAAAGGGAATAAGGGAAGGAGTGCAGTTAATTAGATATGCAGACGATATGATAATCACCGGAAGAAGCAAGAAATGCTATATAAAGGAAGAGACAAAGTGAAATAGTTTTATATTAAAAAATAAATTTTGCAGGTTTATTAGTTTAGAAAGAGGGAGGTGTGGGAGTCTAGATAAATTATAAGTTTGTAGGTTTACTTTATTTGTGTGTGTTTGTTTTAGGTGAGTATTGAATAAACTTTCAATTAATTTTATTAATTTCTTCTATTTAGTTTTACTGTTACTGTTAATGTTATCTCACGTACATTTACGTAAATTATACATCAATTGTAGTATTTTCTTGTACTTTTGTTTTAATACTTTATTTAAATCGAAATGGTATACAGTGCGTAACGTTCACATAGTATTATAGCATTGGGTTATTTATTTTTTAACTATTTTTAAATGAGATGATTTTTAGATTTTAATGTACCACTTTCCACTATGTTATATTCTTATGGTATATGTTTAATATTTTATATTGGTTTTCAGTTTATAGTTTATTGGGATATGTGAAATCTGTTAGACAATTTGTGGTTAATTTAGATGTAGTCTTTTATTTGTTTGTTGTTTATTTTACTTACGTTTAGTTTATATTTAAACTCTTTATAATCAAATTAGCTTAGTTTTACTACACTTTATTTAAAAAAGTAGTCTTAAATTTAATTCTCAGATAGATAGCAATGAATAGTATTTTAAGTTTGAGGTAACTAGTTTTGATTTTTAGTTCTTGTTTTGTATTTTGTTTAAAGATAATGTTGTATGTCTAGCTCTGCCAAATCGGAGATTTAAGATTAGAGGTTTGTCCTTGCTGCCATTCGTGATCATCCTTTTCTCTCTGCTAAGATATAGGTTTACCTCATATTTAAGGAAGTAACGAATCCAATTAAGGATTTATTCATTTTCATTTCTCGATCCTCTTATCCATATAATTCAATCATCTGCATAACGAACATAGAGAAGGGTCTTGAAATACCAATATTGAGAGTCTTTAGACTGGACAATCATCATTAGTTTGTGATATTTCAACTTGGTATACAGATTTTTTCCCTGGCTTTACGATTATATAATCTACTCCATGCACGATTGATTCTACCTTTAAGCCTTTATCAAATTCACCTTTCAGTTGTTATACAAATTTGTCCATTTCATTCATATATACATATTATAGATTAGGACTTATGATAGAACCCGTTGAGATACCTGAAAGATAATGTTGAAATAATCGAAATTCGAAGTCTTTAAGGGGTTTCTGTATCATCACCAGAAATATATGATATAATATTTTATTACTTAAGATCTTCACGAAGATATCACGCCTAGGGAAAACATTACCACTTATCTCAATCATTGTATCACTTAGCAACTCCAAACACTTGAAAGAAAATTTAAAGCCTGATAGTAACCGTTTGAATAATGTGTTTTTCAAAATGGGTTATACGATCATTACAATGGGTTATTGAACTAGGTTAGCTATGATACGTGCTATTCTAAGACCTCTCATTTTACACTTGCCCTTAGGTTTTTTTAAATCTTCTAGGTGGAGATAATTTGAAATGTATCTTCTTTAAGACTCTTAATTATCCTTTCTAGGACTTCATGAGACATACTATCCAAAGTAGTAGCTATTCTTCATTTCGACATGTTACCAGGGTTACTGTTAATTTGTGATACGCTATTTCATATACTCTTACGTCATACAGTAAATTGTATAATTTATCAGATTCTATACACTCGGGTTTATCTTCATATAATTACCTATTTTAGAATAGGGTTTTCTTTTCATTGTTTGTCCGCGGAGTCATAGTTTTTACCCCTTTTTCTAAAAAATCTGAGTATTGGTCTAAGAGTTTGCTCTAATTCAGAATCTTTCATCTTTCATCTTGAATCTTTAATCTTTTTTCTTTTATCTGATATATGCTATAAGGCTAATCTAAATCTTTATCTTTATTTATAAATTATATAAGTCTAAGTATATCTAATTCGGGTATTCGTCTTTATTTTCGTCTACTATTTATTTTTAAATTAATTATCTAACTCGACTAGACGTCTTTAATTTCATCTAAAATTTTAATTAAATAGGTATAAAATTATATAAATTAAGTTACACACTAAACTAACACTAAACTAACACTAATACAATACTACTATATTTCTTATTAGACTTAGATTAGACGATTAATTATACTAGACTAAGATTAGAAAATGACATACGAGCCTTAAATAATAGTATATAAATAGCTTAAATTATTAAGTAAAATTTATTATTAAAAATCGATTTATTACCTTGATATTTTATCTCTGTCTAACATAAGGGTTAATATCTGAGCAGTAAAGTTAAATTACTAGTACTTCATAATTATATATTCAGTATTTATTATTAAATAATATTAGTATACCGAGCAAATAACCATATTAATAAACAAACAAAAAAAATAACTGATTAACCTTAAATCTTAAAAAATACCAGATAAAACCAATTGAAAAGGAATAAACTAAATATTGTTTGTCTTTTAATCTTAAATTTGAGAGTTAAACTTATTTTACAAATCGTACGTATAAATAACGGCATGGTAATTTAATAAGCGAGCAGTAGCAATAAGATCTGAAAAGGAAATTTACCATCTTTTGTTTTGGTATTATATGTGATTAGATGGTTACTTAGTTAATTATTAGTTACCAAAAAAAATTTAAATCGGTATCAACTCAAGATATATACTTCTATAGTTCATCAAATGTAAAGGTACAATTCTACGCCAAAAGGTAAAAGTTTTAGAAAGTAAAGTTGTCACTATTATAAGTAATAGCAAAAAACAACAAAGAAAGAATTATATGATATAAGTATATATATATTATTTTATTATATAAATAGGATTTATAAGTATCCAGCTAATGAATGTATCGGACTACCTACTCTAAGGCTCCCCTTTAAGAATAAGAATTAGAAATGTGTTTTTGTTTTATTTGTTTGTTTTTATAGAAAATAAATGCTTTAGTTGATAAAGAGTTATTGCATATACAATTAGCGAGAAAATTTATTATTTATATAAATTACTTGTTCTATTCAACAAAAAAATTATTTACTTTTGTATTATTCGTTAACATCTTTAGCTGAAAGGTAAAGCGTGTGCCTTCGAAGCATAAGTTTATTGGTTCGATTCCAATAAGATGTTTTTATTATAAACCCTTGCCTGTTACTTAGCAGAAAATAAATAAGCTTATGTTGGCGATGAAATCCTTTTTTTAAAAATTCTAAAAAGACTATGGTGTACTTTTGATGTAAATCAATTAGCTTGGCAAATAACAAATAATATTTATTAATTAGCTTAGGGTTCTATACTAAAATTTGTGTTGGTTTAGCAAGAGTTTTTGTTGTTATAAACTAATAACATTTAATATAATATAATTTAGGAAGCAGAACTCGAGTGGTTGAGTGTCCCCCTTTTAAGGGGAAAGTTCTGGTTCGAGCCCAGGTGTTTCCAATTTAATATTGAAGAAGTAGCCAATCCAATTTTGATTCTTAGCTGCAATTGACATTTAAGACATTTATTTTTGTGTGTCTTTTTTATTTAGGCAAAATAAAATTTAACTAAAAATAGTATTGCTAAGAAAAGGGTAAATTTAAAGTAATAACCTGTTTGGATAGGTATATAAAATTAAATTAAATGACAAAAAGCAGAATTCCAATCATTAGATATAATTTATATGTTTTTTAATTACTGATTGCTGTATTTTATTTGTTTTTTATAATAATTTTTTAGTTAATTAAACCAACACCATTAGTTTAAATTTGCAATTATTACAATTACCTTGGTACATTTTGTTTAAATTGAACGATGATCCTGCCTATAAAAATATATTAATTATTAATTAAGATGAAAGTATAGTAGCCTGCCTACGCATAGATAGGTATTAAAGTTTTGCTTATCTTTTGTTTTTGTTTTATTTTGTTTTTCTATAAACTTATAATAATAAAATTATTTAATTTCTTTTGTATTATCAAATACTTAATTTTAAATTAGTTGCTCTAAAAGAGAATTAGGATATCTAAAACTGAATTATTTTGATTAATTAAAAGTAATTAGGAAACTCAAAAGTATGAAATAAGGTATAATTTAGAATAAATAATTATTTAGGTAAAATTTAATATATTAATAGTATATAAGAAAAATGAGAAACTTTTAATTATTAAATAATTGTAGAAATAGAAAAAATATTTTTTAATTATTAAATAATAATAATAGTAAAAAGACCTATACCTGTACTTAAGAATTTTTAGAGAAATCAGCAAAATATACATAAACAGAATCTGAGTTATAGATATACCTAACCCACTATTTGATTTTCGACAATTTTTCACTTACTTTATCTTCGACTTTTTTTTTTTACCTAATAAAACAAAATAGAAAATCTAATTTAATAACTTCAATTAATAGAATTAATCCAAAAGCTGATATAGTTTAATAGGTTAAAACTTACCATTCATGACGGTAAAATAAAGGTTCAATTCCTTTTTTCAGCATTATTATTATAAAAAAAAACAAATAATTAATTATTACAAAAATAAATAAAAAAGTACGGTAAGTTCGACTCATAAAACCTATTTAAAATAAATAAAAGGCACAACTAATAAAAACTAGTAAATAAAATAATAAAATTTAATTTAAAATAATAAGTTACTGAATTATTTCATAGGTTAAATAGCAGAGTTTTATTATTTAGTAATTATAAATTAAGAACAAAGTGTTAAAAACTGAAATTACACTAAATTTGTTATTTTTAACGTGTTATATTGCATATGCATATATAATTATACTTTATTATTTTATATTATATTAAATTATATTAAATTAATTAATAATTTGTAAATAGGTTGTTGTTAGATACCCTACTTTAAAATCATGACTCATTTTAATTAAGGAAAAATGAAAAACTTAAGAAACACTCATTGTATCTTTTACTTTATTGCGGGTTTATACTATATTTTATTTAGCTAGTTATATCACTGGTTATAGTATGTTAAATATTATTCTTTTTGAACCTTGATGTAATATGCTTAAAGTAATTATATTATTAATAATATTTTATGTTTTCTTTAGGTTATTTTTTTGTTTTTTTTTTTTTTGATGCTACATTTGATGAAGATTAAATTATAAAAATATTTTGAATTGTTTAATATTACCCCTTTGTGTAATATGCTTAAATTATCTTTTTAAGTTTAGAGTTTAATCTAAATTCGTGGTAGTGTTTTAATATAAATATTGTTAATGTAATTAATTAACATAAAAAAAACATCACCCTACTTATCTAAACTATAATAAAAATATTAAATTTTTCATAAAAAAGTAATTATTGCTTAATGTTAGTCACTATTATTTAACATTTCCACATAATTTTATTATGTTTTTCCAATTAACTACGCCCTTTTCTACAACAATTATTCCTTTCTTTTATTTTACTATAATAGTATTCAATTCTTTAATTAGGATAAACTTTTTTTAGTTTGTTATCTTTTATTTTATAAAAATTTATTTGCAAAAATATAAAAATTTATTTACCCTATTTTATTAGTAAAGTTAATAGTTAAAAGCAAGAGCTCAAGTAGAAGTCTTATTTCTATGATTAGTATTACTCTTAGTATTAGTATTCTTAATTTGTCAATAATTTAATACTTTAAGTCTATCAAAAAAATTGGGTTTAGTATTTATCTTGTTCAATTATACTAATAATTTCTAAAAGGATTTAAGCGATAAATTAGTTTATTACTAACTCTAACTCTTCTTTCTTTTTATTATTCTATTTTTTCTCAAATTATATCTTTAAAAACTCTAAATATTTGCAAAAGCGTTATAAACTTAAATACCAAGTAAATTTACTAAAATAAATATAGTTTAAAATAACTACCGGCTTAATTAAGTATTTTAAATTAAGTAATTATTTTTCTTAATATACCAAATAAGTAAGTCTTAGTATTTGTCTTCTAATACTTGTTCATGGGTTTGGTTAAATAAGTATTAAGACTCTGCTAAAAATAAATAGATTAACTAACAAAAGATTAAGTAAAAAAAGATACAAATAAACATAATAACATAATAACAGATTAACAAATTAACAGATTAAGTCTTATATAATAAAACTATACAAGGCCGTATTTCTTTATTTATTAGTAAATTACTACAATAAAATATACATAGATCTTTATGCATCTTTAAGGTTAATAAATTAAAAAAGTTTTGTTTTTTTTACTTGACTTACTAAAATTCAAATGACTATTAAGTTTACATAACCCCTCCCTTCTAACCTACCAATAATTAATATAAATTTCATACTAGTATCTTGTCTGTTTTTATTAGTATTAACTAAGCCAAATAATATATTTATATTAGTAAAACCTATTGGAATTATACGATAAACTAAACCGCGAGGGGGTACAAATATTTTTCAATTATAATTAATAATATTAAGGATATTAAGCTATTTAAGGTAATTTAAACCTAATTTATTAGCAAGTATCCAAATAACAAAATATAATTTATTTTAAACCCTACGGAATAATAAGTATTTTACTAATAAAAATCACCAATTATATCAAATAACCTTTCTTATTTATATAGTATAGTTTATGATTAAAATTTAAGAGTTAAATTAAACCACATCTATTAATCTTATACTTTATATGCACCATTGGGTAATGGCCTTAATGTAATCTATTTTTAGATTTCTTCCTTTGCCTAACTAAAAATCTTTATGTTAAGACCTTTTTAAAAAAAATCCCGCAGGGTCCAATACTACCTTCTACTCTATCTAATAACTTGTAAAATCGCCAAATCAAATATTGATTTAAACCGCAAGTATTTATTGCAATATATAACTGCTAATTTTAAATTATTGCTAAATCTAAGCAAAAAATAAAAAAAATACTTAATTAAAAAAACTTAACCTTTAATTAAATTTATTAATTCTAGTATTTAAACCTTAAGATTTAATTTTAAATTATTAAGTCTAGTCTTTGTTTTATAAAAAAGAGAAAAGTAAAATATAAAATATAAAATATATTTGCTTAGTATATAAATCTTTAGACTTTTATCATAAAATTTATTTAAATTTATTAGGGTTAATATGCTCTTATATACTCCTACTTCCTTTTGTTAGGAAAATAATAAATTTTTCGTACCAATACCAAAAATAGTTTAAGTCTAAGGTTATCTTAATAAAATTTTATTTTTAATCTGGCTATAACTCTAATTAAATACTTTTTACTTAGAGCATTTTGTCATTGACTTTTAAAGAAAAATAAGGAAGATGATCGAATGGTAACTTTGGTTATTTAAAATTTAAGTGGTCTTTAGATTGCTTCTTAAAAACTTCTTATAATTTGTCAGATATACAGATAAAATTTATGCCTTTTCAAGTAGATCCCTTTAACTCTTTGATACTAATAAGATGAATAATCTTTTACAAATTTAGAGCTAGCGACATGTTTAATCGACTAATACTACCTTTTCTTAAATTCATAATATTTATTATCTTGAATAGTTATTTAATAATAATCGTCCCCTAAATAAATCACCTATATATATAATTTCTTGTCCCATAAATAATCACTTATATATATATCTAAATAATTTATAAATTAAGATAACTTAGACTATCTTATAGTTAATTTCCTATAATCTTTTCTCTTTGTATCTTTTTTAGTTTATTTTTAGTTTATCTTTGTACCTTAAATTTTATCCATAACTATGCAATAATTAAAAAAATATGCTTCCTAGATAAAATACATAAGTGAAATTAATAGTTATGCTCTTTTACTTAAGGGCAAATAATTTAAAATAGTAAAGAATCGAAAGACAAATAAAAATAGACAAGACAAATAGACAAAATAAATTACAACTTAAAAAAATATTTATATTGACGACTTAGGTATGAATTACAACTTAAAAAAATATTTATGCAACTTCAAATTTTTCTGCAACTTCAAATTTTCCTTTAACTTTTTAACTAATCATGGAAAGTCCTCATATTTCTAATACTATAATTAATCATTCTATTTTAATAACTCCTCAGGACACCCTCTAGGGTAATAGCATTACCTAATTTATATCGCCATAGACGAGCAGAACTTTTCATAATCAATCTCTTAACAGAACTAGAAGTCATCATATCAGACAAATTATAAATTATAATAATAAACCCCGATCCTCGTGATAGGAGTTATAACAATACTATGACTTATTATCCAAAAAAAAAACAAAAATTTTAACAGAAAAGAGGTAATACACAAATAACTATCTATAGAAATCCTTAACTCGTGTTGTTTTCGTAAGTCCATAAGTCGTGTTGTTTTCGTAGCTAATCTTTTTTACCTTTAATTTAGTACTTAAAATAAAAACTCAAATAAATTGCTATTATTATTTAGTATTAATATTATGTTACTTTTGTTAGTCTAGTTAACTCTAATCTAACCCTTAATTTAGAATGCTATTTTTTAAAATGGTTGATAAATTTATTTTAAATCTCCTTACTATAATTTACATTCTTTATGAAAAAAATCTATTTAGATTAATCTTTACTATGAGTTCTTTTTCAAAGGTGAAAAATTTAAAATTTAAACTTTAAAATCATACGATGGCACACCCACCTTGTATACCTCATACATGGTATGTTATATTTTAACATTTTAAAAATAATTTTATTTCCTTCTTCTTACTTATCCCATTCCATTATTTATCATCTTTAACTAGTTTAATTTAAATCTTAAAACCGACTATTTTTTACTAACTTACATCTTAATTATTATGGACATGATCCCACTCCGAACAAAAACTTTTTAAGAGAAACATGATTTAATCAACCAACACAGTTTACTTACTAGGTAAAACTTAAATTTAAGAATGAGATGGTATGATCAACAAATTTTTCTTTACATAATTTCATTTTCACACCTCCCTTGATGATCTTGTGAATTAACTTATTACTTGCTATGTTATACCATATCACCATCTTCCTATTGATTTTAAAGGTCAAACTTTATATTTTTGCGGGAGAATAATTGATATCAATTTGGGGTACAGTAAAAAGGTGAACATTTTGTTTTAATCGTTAACATTGTGCTGTCAAAATTTGGGATATCTTTTTAGAAAGAATTTAAATTATTCTTAACACCCTATTTCTCTTTCGTATTATCTTTTTAATTAATTTATTATTATTAAAAATTATCTTGGGGATGATGATCCTCAAATATATTGAATTATTAAGAGTTTATAAAAACATTTTAAAATGTTGATAATTATACTTAAAAATCTTACGAAATTATATGATACATATTTACCTCATAGTTGGTAACTTATAATTTAATATTTATATTATTTTCTTCATCCTTTTCATACCATTCTTTTTTAAATTTTTTTAACTACTTTAAATTAAACAAAAAAATCCACTATTTTACTAACATACATCTTAATTAAATTTTAATTTTGGATATGATCCCACTACACAAAAACTGTTTTAGATAAACATGATTTAATCAAATTTTCCTTTTATTCCTATACTGTATTTTATAAAAATATGATATTTGCAACTTATTCTTTATACTTATTGAGTTTATCCCTCACTGTTAATTTTTCCGGATAATAATTGATATCTAATTGGGTACACTTCAAAGGTGAACATTTTGTTTTAATCGATAATATTATACTCTCCCAAAATGGATATCCTGTCCATGTGAGTCTGTAATGTTAACACTTTATTTAAATTATATTTCCATCTTCCCTTTTTACCCTATATTCCACCATTCTTGGATTATGTGTGCGGCTTTCCATTATCTTGTCTCCCATTTTTGTTTCTTTATTGAGATATAGATGGGTAGGGCAGAAAATCCCGTACTTACATTATTATTATCTTTTACTCTGTTGACTCTCTATACCTACACAATGGAGTGATACTCCAAAAATAAAAGGGGTTATAAATAAGGTTCTGCATCAATAACAAGAGGTTAAGTGAGATTAAAAGGGACGAAGGAATAAACAGATGATTAATATCGCTACTAAATAGCACCCAATATTTAAATATTGATAACTGCTCAAGAAGAATAAGGGACCATTATCTAATTCCTTTAACTAGGGTTTGGATGTTACTATCCTCGAGGGTAATAAGATTCGCGATGGTACAAACAGTAGTACTATCCATAATTTAGATGGTGTGAAACCTAAATTTAGTCATGAAACTATATTAAGTATAAGCAGTATACCAAATTTTCTAACCGGGGGAGGATCAATTCAGAATTCAGAGACGATCTTATTCTACCTGACCAGATGGTATAAAATCTCTGGAAGATAAGAAAAGAGATTTAGAAGACATAATTACTCCCGTACTTAGAAAGAATATAGAGAGTTACAAACAAGATTCTAATACTGTATGATTCTTAGATTAACAAAATAGCAACCCATCTGGTATAAAGAAAGGTATACAAATGTATATCAATCTAACTATATTCTTAATTTCATTAAAGAGTTATAAAGTCTTTACCTGATATTTAAACGTTAAACTCAATATCTTGGAAATCCATCTTGACATTAACACCATAAATAACCCAGATAAGGTAAAAACTACATTGGAAAAGAATATTAACAGGATAGAATCTTAAATAAAAGATCTAGAACAGATAACAATAACTTCCAATGAACCTATACCTTACAAATTGCGTAATAATTTTCCTATCGTATATTTAGACAGAGTAAATAACCAAGAAGTATGACCAGAAATTTTAGGAGAAGCGAGAAACAATATGGAAAATCTAATTTTTTGACCAGTAGAAGTTACACAGAAAAGCAACGGACTTATATCTCCTAGAATGGACGGAACAAGGTTATAAGGTATACATGTCATAAAAGACGCTGCGAAAACGTATTTATCCGAATTATATAAAACTCTTGGAGAGTTAGTATCACTTACCTCTGGCAAAACAGACCAAACTATAACAAAAACTCTAGATGTAGTAAGCGATGGATAAAATTTAAGAAGACATCTTAAAACCCCATAACCCCTAACAGAAGTAAAATAAATCTTAATCTTGATTAATACGGATCCAGTTAAGTATGCAAATCAGAAATACGAAACTGCAATATCCAATAACAATACACTTAAATTTGGATTACTAAAATATATTAGAGACTCAGGATTAACCTATTACAAACCAAAAGGCGTACTAACACTGTTAATTCCAAATCCCATTCCCCCCTCCCTATCCCCTCTATACATGATAGACCATTCCAAATGTTACTTAAACTAGTTATAGATCCATACCTTGACCCTCTTGGTGAGGCCTGGAAGAAATTATAACCCGCTTACATTAATAACCGATTACAGTACAATAGATAAAAAAAGAGAGGTATCAAAAAGAGATAGACCATACCTAGAATTGAAAGAAACTTCTATAATTCGGGACACCTTACCCGACAAAAACAACCCTTTGGATCATAATGACCCCACAAATTATATACTCGTGACTATTCCAGGATATGGTGATATTGTTCTCCTAAGAAAAAGATCCACATGCCTAGATGAGTGTATGAAAAACCCAATAAACCTTAAAGAAAAATAATCTATAACACTCAATACATCATAGACGCAGATATCTATCGTTGTTTCGACAACATAACTCACAAATGACTAATCGAAAACACACCGATGCCCACAGGATACGAATACCTCCTTAAAACACTAGTTAAAACTATCATCCATTCCCAAACTTTCGGATAATCTATAATTAATACCCAAAAGAAATACAAATTAAAATTAAAATAATTCTTATTAAAAATACATACTAAAAGTTTACAAGTTTAATAAATAAATTATAAAATAACTAATAAAAGGTTACTGGTTTAACTTAATAAAAATAAAAAATATAAAGGTGTGTACTGCTCCCTGTATAACTAAATATCTAAATATAAGTTAAAGGTATTTCAGCATCTTTTATTCTTAATTAAAAGTTAGGGTATAATTTATTATAACTTTACAAGGTTATTTGTTTCGAGGCGGCACGTTGTTCTAAAATTTTAATATTTTTATAATAGTGGTATCGTAACGGATTTTAATCATATCTATGAATGTTGAGTTTAGTACGCATTATGTCTAACAAACAATACAAAAGGATTATCGATGGGTTATTCCGTTTTTAAGTAATACAGGTTTATATTGATAGTTAATCAAGGTCTCAATCTCTTTTTAAATAATCGGGTATACTACTATAAGGTTTATAAGTTTACACTTAATTATTAATTGCTGTTTTCTGCTACTCTTACAATGTAGTTCTTAACGGAGTATCTGGGATGTTTAAAAATTTTAATACCAAACCACTAAGTTAAATCGAATCGAGCGAGCTACATATCCACCATAGGTTTAATTAGTTTATAAGCTTGTAATTATGAAGGGTTTTATAGTTCGTCCTATAATATATTATTCCAATTCAAATTGTCAGCTACTGTAACTGTAGTAGGAAGCCTGGTAATTAACTATAAAGACAATCATAAGTCGATCCACAACGGATTTAGTAATACTAATTCAATAAGTAAATCCAGCGTTATGAGGACTATGTAATACTAATAAGTAATTCGTATCTACGACTAAAACTAAAAAAATGAGTTTTATATGAAAATGGCTATATTGAAACAAGGGTAAAGTTTAAGTAGAATACTATGCTAATACCAATCTTAAACCAGTAAATCGCCACAAAAGATAGGCCTAGATAAATAAGGGTGAGTCTTTCGTTTCTAAACATGGTTAAAATAATATGGATTTATCCTGAGCAGAAACTATAACGGATTCTTTAACAAAGAAGAAATTAAACAAGATTTAAGTTATACTTCTGATAGCTAAAGCGGGAGTTTTAATCAATATCGTAGTTGAGTAGTTTTATCCAAAATTTACCCTCTACTAAACGATAACCCTTAAGACATATAATTAAAATCTTCAACAGTTCCAATTTTTCTAGTCGAGGTCAACTCGCGAATGGAGCTTAAAATAAGGCATAAGATAAGACAATAATAAAAACAAACAAACAAAAAATCTTGCTCTCTATCTACAAATTTAATGACTAAATGGAACGCAAACCTTGCATTAAAATAAGTACAATACAAATTTAACACTCAAATACAAACTAAATTAAAACTCTAACTATTTGCTAGTATTCCAAATATCTTAAAGATAATAAATTATCCATGATTATTTAAAACTAAAGTGTGGAATAGCACGCACTAAAACTTTATAAAGCTAATATTTAATATTAAAGATAAGTAGCTTGACTCGTGTTCCTTTTCCATATATAACTTATATAAAAATAATTTAAAGAATAACATACATTACAAAATAAAGTAGCAAAGTAAAAAGGGTTAAACGTGGAATACTACCTCGTAATTAAATAGATTACAAAATTACAAAACCCTATAGTCCTGAATGAAAAACATGAAGAATTGAGTTTTAAAATAAAAAAGAGTAAAAATTAAATTTACCTTAATATAACCTGACTTAAATTACCTTATTTATTAAAATTTTAATATCCAAAGCTTGTTGTGCACAATTTTAGAAAAGGGGGCAAAAAAATAAAAATGGTATAAAAGTATTTCA
>Ga0153982_1000278_pt1 | contig 14539 bp, 9 predicted proteins | sample TSGA066MetaG_FD_104743 | JGI IMG/M metagenome (GOLD analysis project Ga0153982, IMG submission 104743) | Attine ant fungus gardens microbial communities from Georgia, USA - TSGA066 MetaG | ecosystem: Host-associated > Fungi > Mycelium > Unclassified | place: USA: Georgia, Alexander Wildlife...
GCCCGCGCGATCCTGCGACCGATGCGATTCCTGGCAACGACTATTTCGCCGATGGCAGAGTGCGCAGCTATGATATCGCCGCGCAAACCCGTGCCGTGTTCAACAATGTGCGCGCGGTGTTGGAAGCATCCGGCGCACGCTGGGAAGATTTGGTAGACGTGACCGTCTACCTCACGAATATGGCCCAGGATTTTAATGGCTACAACGCGGTTTGGGCTGAGCACTATCCTGACCCTGGCAAAGCGCCCTGTCGCACGACACTGGGAATCAGCGCGCTGCCAACGCCAATTGCAATTGAGCTTAAGTGCATCGCACTGGCAAGGATGAACTGAACATGCTGCCATCTCCACTGAATTTTCAGCGATGGATCGACGAACATCGCGATCTGCTCAAGCCGCCGGTTGGCAACAAATGTATCTACGACGGCGATTTCATCGTCATGGTGGTGGGCGGCCCTAATGCGCGCACCGACTACCATTTCGAGGAAGGGCCGGAGTGGTTTTATCAGTTGGAAGGTGAAATGACCCTGCGCGTGCAAGATGATTACGACGGTACACGCGGCCAGCTGCGCGATATTGCGATCCGCGCCGGCGAAACCTTTCTGCTGCCGCCGCGCGTTCCACATTCTCCGCAACGCGGTCCTCATTCCATCGGCCTGGTAATCGAACGCAAGCGCCTTGCGCACGAAGATGATGGCCTGCTCTGGTTCTGCCAGAGCTGCAATGCCAAGGTCTACGAGGAATACTTCCATCTCAACGATATCGAACAGGATTTTTTTCATGTGTTCGAACGCTTCTACCGCAATGACAAGCTGCGCACCTGCAGCGCTTGCGGCCACCTGAACCCACGGCCTTCGCGCTACGACATGCAGGCCGATTCGCAGGCGGATATCACCTGAGCAAGCAGGTTCACATCCGTCCGATGTCAAACACCAGGGCATGGTTGCTCGGTGACATGAAAATACTGGCTGCTGGTGCCACCAACACGATATTGGTGCTGTAGGACGGCCGAAGACGGAATAGAATCCCGCCATGCTTAAAATCGACATTCACGCCCACTATCTGCCGCGCGATTGGCCGGATTTAGCAGAAAAATATGCGGATGCGCGCTTTCCAGTGATCCACCACACCGACGACGGGCGCCACCGGATCTACAAAGACGGCAAGTTTTTCCGCGAGATCTGGTCGAAGACGTGGGACGCGCAGGAACGGATTGATGACTATGCGCGGTTTGGAGTGCAGGTGCAGGTGATTAGCACGGTGCCAGTAATGTTCAGCTATTGGGCAAAACCGCAGCATGCACTGGAGCTGCATCAGTCGCTCAACGATCACATGGCCGAAACTTGCCGTGCGTTTCCACGTCATTACGCCGGGATCGGCACCGTGCCGCTGCAATCGCCGCGGCTGGCGGTGCAGGAGTTGGAACGCTGCGTCGATCAACTTGGCCTGCAAGGCGTGCAAATTGGTTCGCATCTCCAGGTCGCGCACGATCAACATTGGAATCTGGACGCTCCTGAGCTGTTTATGTTTTTCGAGGCGGCCGCCGATCTGGGCGCGGCGATCCTGGTGCATCCATGGGACATGATGGGCAGCGACACCATGCCCAAGTACTGGCTGCCATGGTTGGTTGGAATGCCTGCCGAACAATCGCGCGCGGCTTGCGCGCTGATCTTCGGCGGCGTGCTGGAGCGGCTGCCGAAGTTGAAGATCTGCATGGCCCACGGCGGCGGCAGTTTTCCGTACACGATCGGCCGGATCGAACACGGTTTCAATATGCGCCCGGACTTGGTGGCAACCGATAACCCGCACAATCCGCGCGACTATCTCCAGCAACTGTATTTTGATTCGTGGGTGGCCGATCCGGCTGCGCTGCGCTATCTGCTGGACACCTGCGGCGTACAGCGGGTCATGCTGGGTACTGATTATCCATTTCCGCTGGGCGAGCAAGAACCTGGTGCGGGCATTGCACAATTACAACTCGGCGATGACGAACAGGCGCGCCTGTATCATGGCACCGCACTGGAATGGCTGGGGTTGTCAGGATCACGTTTCTCTGAGGTAAGGCCATGACCGATCCAGCAAGCGACGCCTACGCGCAGACCCACGATGCCAACGATCCGCTGCGCGATTTGCGTAACGAATTTCTGCTGCCACGTCACGGCGCTGGCGAGCAAGCCTACTTCTGCGGCAATTCGCTTGGGCTGCAGCCACGCGGCGTACTCGCGCATGTTGAGGAAGTGCTGACCAAATGGGCCACCGAAGCGGTTGAGGGTCATTTCACCGGCCAGGCGCAGTGGATGCCCTATCACAAACTGGTGCGCGATCCGCTCGCACGCGTGGTCGGCGCACAACCGTCGGAAGTGGTGGCGATGAATTCGCTCACCACTAATTTGCACTTGATGATGGTCAGTTTTTATCAGCCGACCATCGAACGCACTGCAATCTTGATCGAGGCCGGCAGTTTTCCTTCCGATCGCTATGCGGTGGAATCGCAGCTGAAATATCGCGGACTGCCGCCAGAACACACGCTGATCGAAGTCGAGGCTGATCAACAGGACGGCACCATTTCGATGCAAGCCATCGAACAGGCGATCGCCGAAAACAACAAACGCCTGGCATTGATCCTGTGGCCCGGCGTGCAGTATCGCACCGGTCAGGCGTTTGATTTGAATGAAATTACCCGCATGGGACATGCGGCCGGGTGCATCGTCGGATTCGATCTCGCGCATGCTGCGGGCAATCTGCCGATGCAATTGCACGACTCAGGCGCCGATTTCGCAGTCTGGTGCCATTACAAATATATGAACTCTGGGCCTGGCGCGGTTGCCGGCTGCTTCGTGCATGAACGTCATGCGCAAACCTCGCGCCCGCGCTTTGTTGGTTGGTGGGGCAATGACGAGTCGGTCCGTTTTCGCATGAGCCCGCGGTTTGAACCCGCACCCGGCGCCGATGGATGGCAATTAAGCAATCCGCCGATCCTCGGATTGGCTCCGCTGCGCGCCTCGCTTGATTTATTCGATCGCGCTGGCATGGATGCATTGCGCGCGAAATCCTTGCGTCTGACTGGATATCTGGAAACGCTGATCCAGCAGCACCTTACCGCCATCTTGCAGATCATCACCCCGAGTGATCCCGCGCAGCGTGGTGCGCAGTTATCGTTGCGCGTGGCTGGGGGACGCGAACAGGGCCGCGCGCTGTTCGAGCACCTCGATGCACAAGGTATCATTGGCGACTGGCGCGAACCCGATGTGATCCGCATCACGCCCACGCCGTTTTACAACACCTATGCCGACGTGTTGCGCCTAGTAAGGGCGGTGCAAGCTTGGAACCGCTAAAACGGTCAGCTTCAGTGCGCAACCGAAGGAATGACCACGCGGACAACGACGCATGAGTCTGCCTGAGCGTCACATCGCCATCATTGGTGCCGGCCTTGCCGGCAGCCTGCTGGCCATCCTGCTGGCACGGCGCGGCTGGAACGTGGATGTATACGAAAAACGTGGAGATCCGCGCATCCGTGGCTACCAAGGCGGGCGTTCGATCAATCTCGCCCTGGCCGAACGCGGACGATATGCGTTGCAGCAGGCAGGCGCAGAAGACGCCGTGATGCGTCATGCGGTGATGATGCGCGGACGTATGGTGCATTTCGCCGATGGTCGGGTGGAATTGCAACGCTATGGCCGGGACGATAGTGAAGTCATTTGGTCGGTGCACCGCGGTGATCTCAATCTGAGCTTGCTGCAATTGGCCAGTGAGGCGGGTGCGCAATTTCACTTCAACCGACGGCTGGAAGAAGTTGATTTCGATGGACGCGACCTCGTGTTGATCGATGAGCGTACTGGTGCCAGCCATGGCGCGCCTTTCTCGGCCCTCGTTGGCGCCGATGGCGCAGGTTCGACTTTGCGCGCAGCGATGGATGCCTATCAGCCGCTGGGTGTGCACAGCCAATTGTTAGACCATGCGTACAAGGAGCTGGAAATTCCACCTAGCGCAGACGGCGATTTTCGAATTGACCCCAACGCCCTGCACATTTGGCCGCGCGGCCAGTACATGTGCATCGCCCTGCCCAATGACGAAAAAACCTTTACCGTGACCTTATTCATGGCAGCCAAGGATGATGTTGGCGCTGCGCCAAACTTCGAGACGGTCGCGACACCAGAGCAGGCGCGAGCATTGTTTGCACGCGATTTTCCCGACGCGCTGCCGTTGATCCCTGAGTTGGAGGCTGCCTGGACCGCGAACCCGATTGGTGTACTCGGTACGGTACGACTGGAGCGCTGGCATCTGGACGGGCGTGCTGTGCTGGTCGGAGACGCCGCGCATGCGATGGTGCCCTTTCACGGACAAGGCATGAACTGCGCGTTCGAGGACTGCGTGGCATTGGCCGACCATTTGCAGGCCTCGCTCTCAGGATCCGATTGCGATACCCATGCCGCATTCGCCGCATTCGCGGCCCAGCGCATGCCTGATGCCACCGCGATCCAGCACATGGCGCTGGAAAACTACGTGGAAATGCGCGATCGAGTTGATGATGCGGATTTTCTGCTACAGCGTGAACTGGAACGCGCATTGCAGCTAAGGCACCCCGATCGCTTCGTTCCGCACTACACCATGGTCAGCTTTATGCGCATCCCCTATTCGCTGGCGCTGCAGCGCAGTGAAATCCAGCGCCAGCTGATGATCGATGCCACCGCCGGTCTGAGTACCCTCGATGCTGTGGACTGGCCGCGGATCGATGCAGAAGTCGAACGACTCCTGCCGCGGCTGAGTGAGGTTGCCGGTTGACACGGTTTGCCAACCTGCCTTATTCAAGTCCGCGCCTGTGGGATCTATATCACTACGGACAGACATGACGCGCCGAGCGTTTCACGTCATCATCCCCGCGAAATCATCCCCGCAAACGCGAGAAGCGCTTTTCAACAGCGAGCTTTTTTAACATCGTGAAGCGCTGGTTATCCAGCAGCTTTGACTTTCAGCGATGCCATAATGTCCATGTAACTGCAAATGCGTGGAAATGAAGATCTTGATTGTGATCGACATTCGATTTTGAGATAGGTTCCAGCCATGTCCGATAGTTTTCTGTTCTACGATCTGGAAACCTATGGCATCGATCCGCGCCGCACTCGCACCGCGCAATTCGCCGCGATTCGCACGGATGTCGAATTAAATCCAGTCGAGGAACCGATTGAATTTTTGGTGCAACCGGCACTGGACCTGCTGCCCTCTCCCGATGCGACCTTGGTCACTAAGATCACGCCCCAGCGGGCGCTGCGCAAGGGCATTAACGAAGCGGAAGCGTTTTCGCGTATCGCCGATGAAATGACCCGCCCGGGCACCTGCACCTTGGGCTACAACTCGTTGCGCTTCGACGATGAATTCATCCGGTACGGTCTGTTCCGCAATTTTCATGATCCCTACGAACGCGAATGGCGTAGCGGAAACAGCCGCTGGGATCTACTCGATGTGCTGCGTCTGGCGCATGCCCTGCGTCCGGATGGGATCCGATGGCCACAACGCGACGATGGCCATCCCTCGTTCAAACTGGAACACCTGGCGCGGGCTAACAACGTGCGCAATGGTGTGGCCCACGAAGCGCTTTCGGATGTGCGCGCTCTGATCGGCATGGCCAGGCTACTGCGCAATGCACAACCCAAGCTCTGGAATTACGCGCTGCGCCTGCGTGACAAACGGCAAGTTGCGCAGTTGCTTGATCTCGAAGCGATGCAGCCGGTGCTGCATATCTCGCAACGCTATCCAGCCGCGCGCCTATGCGCCGCACCAGTACTGCCGCTGGCGCGGCATCCATGGATCGATAACCGAGTGATCGTATTCGATCTGGACAGCGAACCCGACGCTTTGCTGACCATGGACGCCGATGCGATTACCGAGCACTTGTACATCCGCCAGGCGGATCTACCCGCGGGCGAGAGCCGCATCGCACTGAAGCAAGTCCATCTGAACCGCTGCCCGGCTTTGGTTGAGTGGCAGCATCTGCGCGACGCGGATTTCCGCAGGTTGCAGATCGATCCAGCTCTCATCCAGAGGCGAGCCGGGCGTATCCGCGAGGCACGCGATGATCTATCAAAAAAAATGCGCGCAGTCTTCATTGAAGTGAATCACCACGAGCCATCCGATCCGGACGCCTCGCTTTACCAAGGCTTCATCGGTGCGGAAGACAAACGCAAGTTCACCCAGCTACGCAGCACCCCGCCAGCGCAATTGGGACAGACCGATTTCGGCTTCCGCGATCCGCGACTTGATGAGCTATTGTTCCGCTATCGCGCGCGCAATTGGCCGATGCATCTGAACCCAAGCGAATACGAGCGCTGGAACGCATATCGACGCGCCCGCCTGACTACCGACCTGGGCCTATCAGAACTCAACTTCGATCAGGCGCGCGAGCAGATCACCGCGTTACGCGCGTTTCATGCCGACGATGAGGAGCGGCTAGTACTCTTGGATCAACTGCAGGCTTGGAATCTTCAAATCGAGGCCAGTTTGTAGACCCTATCTCACCACAACCATGCGTTCCAGGTTCCGCCCGCAGAGACCAGTTCTAATGCGCAGCTTCTGCGATTCCACGGGAGATTGAAATGAAGCAATTGATTGCATTGGCCGGCGCAGTCATCGTGTTACTGCTGGCCTACGTCGCCGCCGGGCCATGGCTGGCGATCCGTGGCATCCATGCCGCGATCGAGCAGCGCGACACTGCTCGACTCGAGCGCTATATTGACTTCCCTACATTGAGCAGCAATTTCCGCGCCAGGATCGAAGATCGACTGGCACGCGAGACCGGAATCCTCGGTGGCGGCGGCATCGCTGGCGATCTGACACGCGGCTTGTTTCATCAGATCAGCAGCACCGCGGTCGATGGACTGCTCTCGCCCTCCGGAATCGCGATGCTGCTCGAAGGGCGTTCCCTGGCGCGGCGCATGACTGGCGCCAATAACGGTGCTGACATCGATGCCGATAGCGATCCTAACGCGCGCAATCAGCGCACCGCTGCCGGCGATTTGCCGCTCGCGGATGCACGCATGCGCTTTGAAAGCGCATCCCGATTCACTGCGACGACCACCGCCACGACAGGTGACGGTGTGACCCGCGATGACACGGTGTTTGTATTCGAACGCCAAGGCCTGCGCTGGCGGCTGACCGATATCCGCCTGCCGCCAATGTGAGCAATGCTGAGTGACCAAGACGCGCAAGTCCGTGCCCGGTGTGTTTTAAAAATACTGAATATCGGCCTGTGCAGGATGCAGGACTGAATGCGCTCACCGCCAAGTCTCGACCTAAGGATTCGCGACTCCATGCGGCACATGACCCGCCGCGATGAATTGACGCGCGGAATCGATGTTGTGCAACGAATCATCGAAGAAGATGTCAGCGCCGAAGGCGTGCAAAAATGGGCCCTTTGGGCGTCCGCCCAGGAATAGCGCTTCGTCCAAACGTACGCCCCATTCGCGCAGGGTGCGAATCACCCGTTCATGCGCAGGAGCTGATCGTGCGGTGACCAGGGCGATGCGAATCGGTGCGGCATCGCCGGCCGGAAACGCTGACTGCAACCGGTGCAGCGCATCAAGAAAGCCGCGAAACGGACCGCCGGACAGCGGTTCGCGCGCACGTTGCTGTTCGTGCGCACCAAACGCCTCCACGCCTTGCTCGCGCGACACCCGCTCGCTTTCGTCACCGAAGATCACCGCATCGCCGTCAAACGCGATACGTAGCTGGTTATGGGTAATTTCCGGCGCCCTTGCCGGCAAAATGGTGGCAGCTGCGATCTCGTTTTCCAGTGCCCGTCGCACCGATTCAGGATTGGCAGACAAAAACAGCTGGGCTCCGAAAGGCTTGATGTAAGGCCACACCGGCGCACCGGAGGTAAACGTCGCTCTGCGAATATCCAATTGATGATGCTGGATCGAATTGAAGATGCGCAGGCCGGTATCCGATGAATTGCGCGACAGCAAGATCACTTCCACATGCGGCGCATCGGGAGTAGCTGCCTGATTCAGCGCCAACAGCTTGCGCACCAGTGGAAAGGCGATGCCCGGATCTAGCACATCGTCTTCGCACGCACGCTGATGCTCGGCGTAGGCGTCCACACCCTCAGATTCGAACAGACCGTGGCTATGTTCCAGATCGAACAGGGCCCGAGCGGTGATCGCCACCACCAATGGTTGCGATACGCACGGCTGCGGTAGGGACATTGGCGTCGCCATGGTGAAAAGCAGTTAATTCCTGATCAAAGCAGAAACTCGAATAAAAAGAACTGGGCCAAAAATCGGTACAAAAAACTGGAAAATCGACCATGATGCGGTCTTGGCAGAGTCAGACCACGAATTGCTCGCTCAGGATTCGCTCTTCCAGATTGTGCTCTTGGTCAAATAACAAGGTGACGGTACGATCCCGTGATTCGCGAATCACCACCTCGGTAACGTCACGCACCTCGTGTGAATCAGCGGTGGCGCTGACCGGTCGCTTATAAGGATCCAATACGCGAAAGCGCACTTCGGTGTCGGACTTCAGCAACGCACCACGCCAGCGCCTCGGGCGAAACGCGGCGATTGGTGTAAGCGCAACTACCGATGCACCCAGCGGAATGATCGGACCATGCGCCGAGAAATTATAGGCAGTACTGCCGGCAGGCGTGGCCAGCATCACACCGTCGCAGGTCAATTCGTCTAGACGCAACTTGCCATTGAGATCGATCGCCATGTGTGCGGCCTGGCGGGTCTGGCGCAACAGCGACACCTCGTTATACGCCAATGATGTGATCACGACTCCGGATTCGGTCTGCGCCTGCATCTCAAGCGGTCGCAACACCGCCGGTTCAGCCGCGGCGATGCGCTGGAGCAACCCATCGCGGCGATATTGATTCATCAAAAAACCGACAGTGCCGAGCTTCATCCCGTAAACCGGTCTGCCAAGACAACCGTGCAGATGCAAGGTCTGCAACATGAAACCGTCGCCACCTAGCGCGCAAAGCACGTCGGCCTGCTCCGGAGCGTGCTGACCATGCTGGCGCACCAGGGCTTCGAGCGCTTGCTGCGCCTCTGGCGTCTTGCTGGCAAGAAAAGCGATGGCCGGCGCGGTCATGGCGCGAGCATAGCTGCGTCAGCCGGCTCGAACCAGCCCATCCCAGGACTCAGACAGCACTTCAGCCGTGCGCTACCAACTGCGCAAGCCGCTGTACCGCAACTGATGCCGTGGGGTAGTCCAGCGTCTTCTGAGTCGCGATCTCGTTGAGCATGTTCAAGGTGAAGCGCAAGTTGGTGTCATCACGTGCCAGCCAGGCTGCAACCTGTGCGTCTGCATTGGCGCCGGGCAGCGACAGCGCCTGCCCGGTCAGCTGGCGCAACTGTTTGGCAAGCTCATCACGCAACACGCCGCGTGCAACCGCATGCCATCGGCCATCGACCGTTAACGCCTCAATCTGTTCGCGTAGCCAGGGTGCGCGCAACGCTTCGCCCACCCTGAAATACACCCTGGCCACCGCGACTGGCTTCAGAGAACGCTCGCGCGCCAACTCGATGATGTCACAGCACGGCTCCAAATACGGAATCGCGGTCAGCTGTCCGCTGAGATCGTCCGAAACCCCCGCCGCCTTCCAGGCTTGCAATTTATTCTCGTATGCGGTGCGCTGGCTATCAGGCAGAATACCTTCGCCGCGACGGATATCACGAATACCATCGTGATAACGATCGACCGCACTGCTGATGTCCGGAATCGCGCCTGGGCGCGACAGCAGCCAGCGAGTAAACGCTCGCTGCATCTGCCAGATCACCTGCAGCGCGTCGATCTGCACCGATTCGGATACCTTACCGTCCAGATCGTCGATTTGGGTCCACAGCTCTCGCGCATCGAGTGTTTCGCGGGTAATGGTGTACGCCTTGGCGACTTCGCCAGGCGAGCGTCCGCTGTCTTCTTGCATCCGCAGCAGGAAAGTAGCGCCCATTCTGTTGATGGTTGAATTGGTCACCGCCGTGGCAATGATCTCGCGCTTCAGGCGATGCGCTTGCATCGCCTTGAGGTATTTCTTGCGCAACGGCTCTGGGAAATATCGCGCAAGCTCTTTTGACAGGTACGGGTCCTCCGGTACGTCGGACTCGAGCAATTGCTGGAATGCCACCAACTTCGCGTATGACAACAGGACCGATAATTCCGGCCTGGTCAACCCCTGCCGACGTGCTTTGCGCTCTGCAAGTTCGGCATCAGACGGCAAATATTCAAGCTGTCGATCTAACAGTCCCTGTCCCTCCAACGTGCGGATAAAATGTTGTTTCGATCCGAGCCGGCCCGAACTCATCCGTTCCATCAGGCTTAAGGTCTGGTTCTGCCGATAATTGTCAGTGAGCACCAAGCGCTCGACCTCGCCGGTCATCTCGACCAATAATTTATTGCGTGTATCGAGGGTGAGACGCTTCTTTTGCACTTCTCCATTCAATAGAATCTTGATATTGACTTCGTGGTCGGAGGTATCCACTCCTGCGGAGTTATCGATGAAATCGGTATTGAGCAGCACCTGATTCAAGGCAGCTTCGATCCGACCAAGCTGGGTCAACCCAAGATTGCCACCCTCACCCACGACCTTGCATCTGAGATCATTGCCGTTGACTCGCAGCGCATTATTGGCACGATCACCGACGTCGGCATTGCTCTCCTGACTGGATTTGACGTAGGTGCCAATACCGCCATTCCACAGCAGATCTACCGGCGCACACAGTATCCTGCTCATCAGTTCGGGCGGGCTGAGCGCGGATACACCGGCTTCAATTGCCAACGCCTGGCGCACCTCAGCTGAAATCGGAATCGACTTTGCTGAGCGCGGCCACACCCCGCCCCCTTTGCTAATCAACTTCGGATTGTAATCCTGCCAACTCGAACGCTGCAGTCGAAACATGCGCGCACGTTCCTTGAACGACGCGGCCGAGTCTGGATTGGGATCAAGAAAAATATCTCGGTGATCGAATGCGGCCAGCAAGCGGATGTGCTTGCTAAGCAACATGCCATTGCCAAATACGTCACCCGACATGTCGCCAATGCCGATCACGGTGAAATCCTCTTTCTGGCAATCGCGTCCCAAGGCGCGAAAATGCCGTTTCACCGACTCCCAAGCCCCCTTGGCGGTAATCCCCATCGCCTTGTGGTCGTAGCCGACCGACCCGCCAGAGGCAAACGCGTCATTGAGCCAAAATCCATGCGCTTTGGCGATCTCGTTGGCGATATCCGAGAATGTCGCGGTGCCTTTGTCCGCCGCAACGACCAGATAGGGATCGGCGCCATCGTGGCGGACCACATGCTCAGGAGGCACGACCTTGCCATCGACAATATTGTCGGTAATGTCCAGCAAGCCGTTGATAAAACGCTTATAGCAGGCGACGCCTTCATTGAACCAGGCATCGCGATCCAGCGCCGGATCAGGCAGCTGCTTGCAAAAAAATCCACCCTTGCTGCCGACCGGCACGATCACGGTGTTCTTGACCATCTGTGCCTTGGCCAAGCCCAATACCTCGGTGCGGAAATCCTCGCGCCGATCCGACCAGCGCAAGCCACCGCGTGCAACTGGACCAAAACGCAAATGCACGCCTTCCACTCTCGGACCGTATACGAAAATCTCGCGATAGGGCCGTGGTTTAGGCAGGTCCGGTACCCGTGCCGAGTCGAGCTTGAAGCTGAGGTAGTCGACCGGACCGCCATCAGCGCGCAGACCGTCCCGATAACGCCCACTGGTATAAGGAATGTAATAACTCGTGCGCAGCGTTGCATCGACTACATTGATGAAGCTGCGCAAGATACGGTCATCATCCAAGCTCGATACGCTGATATCCAACAGGGTTTTAATCGCATCGCGTACCATGTCGTAGCGATCTTCCCGCTCCATTTGCCGATTTTCGAACAGCGGTTCGATGGCCTTGGACAAGGTCGCATCCCCTGCGCATAACCGCCCAGGAAGGGTACCCAGTCGAGCAATCGAGGCCTTGGTCGCGCCCTTGCCTTCGCTGGCGGGATCAAATCGCGTTTCGAACAATTCCACGATCAAACGGGCGATCAACGGATGGCGAACGCAGGTTTCTTCGACATAAACCTGGGAAAACGGCACCCCGACCTGTTGCAAATACTTGCTGTAACCGCGCAGCATTGCGACCTGTCGCCAGTTGAGTCCTGCAGCGAGTACCAGGCGGTTAAATCCGTCGTTCTCAGCCAGACCGCGCCAAACTTGTAAAAATGTCTCCTCAAACTGATCGTCCACCGTATCGATATCGATTTCGATACGTGAACTGCGATTGGTCGAGCCACTGACCGGAGCCAGTTCCACCTCGAAGTCCTGGATATACACCGGCTCGATCATTCCACCGACACCGGGCAGTTCGATTCGGTACGGATGTTCGGAGATTACGCGCAACCCCATGTTCTCGATCATCGGCAGGGCATCCGACAATGGAATGTCATCAAGTTGCCGATAAAACTTGAAGCGCAACCCGCCTTCGCCGCGATGACTCCGATGGAGGCTCAATGCGAGATCATCAGGCGTACGCAGTGAATTCAAGTGCCGAATATCGATGGCAACCTGGCTGGGTGACACTTCTTGAATATAGCCGGCAGGCAACACCCTGCCGTAGCGCGACGCCAACTCCAAACCGCGCTCTTCGCCGTACTCGGACACTAATTGTTCACGCAAGTCATCTTGCCAGTTACGTACGACACTGCTGAGGTTGGCTTCCAATGCAGCCACGTCAACCTTGGCCGCAGCGCCCTGACGTGGACGTACCGTGACATGCAACTGCGCCAATGGCGAATCGCTAACCTGCACCGTGCTGTCGATCCGATCCGCGTGCAACGATTCGCGCAGGAGATTCTCGATCGCCAGACGCACGTCGGTGTTGTAGCGCTCGCGCGGCAGATACACCAGTGCCGACCAAAACCTGCCATAACGATCTTGGCGCAAAAATAGTTTGCTGCGCACCCGCTCCTGCAGTCCTTGAATACCGGAGGCCAGTTGCAGCAATTCCTCGCTGGAGGACTGAAACAGCTCGTCGCGTGGCAGCTTCTCCAAGATGTGCTTCAGCGCCTTGCCGCTATGACTGCTCGGATCCATCTTGGATTCGCGCATCACGTATTCAAATCGTTCGCGCACGATCGGAATGTCCCAGGGTCTGCGGTTATACGCGCTGGAGGTATACAGACCAATGAATCGCTCTTCAGCGATTGGTTTTCCTTTGGCGTCGAAGCTGAGCACGCCGATATAGTCCATGTACCCGGGACGATGCACGCTCGCACGCGAGTTGGTTTTAGTCAGAATCAATGCATCGACAGATCCGGACTGCGGCATGCTGTGCGCTGCCATTGATTTGAGCGGGCGCGGCTTGCCGGGATCGGCGCCGCGTAGCAATCCAAGTCCGCTGCCTTCTACCGCGCGCAGCACTTCGACCTTGTCTTTTTTGACGACTTCGTATTCCCGATAGCCCAAGAATGTGAAATGGTCGTCAGCAACCCAGCGTAAAAACTGCTGGCCCTCGCTACGCTCCCGATCATCGAGCGGCATTTGCCGTTCGATGATATCGTCGGCGACCTCGATCATGCGCTCACGCATCGCAGGCCAGTCCTGCACGATGACGCGCACATTGGCCAGCACCGAACGGATCAGCGTTTCAATCTTGGCAGCACCCTCAGGCGATTGCCGACTGATTTCCAGATGCATCCACGATTCCGCGATACCGCTGCCTACCGCGGTGAGCTTGCCGGAACGGTCACGCGTCATCTCCAGCACAGGATGGCCGAGCACATGCACGCCAACACCCTCCTCGGCCAGCGCCATCGTCACCGAATCAACCAAAAACGGCATATCGTCGTTGACAATTTGCATCACCGTATGCGGCGTTTCCCAACCCTGCGCTTTGCTGTTGGGATTGAATAGGCGGATCAACGCAACGTTGGGCCTGCGATTGCGTCCAAAGTCGAGGAAGTCATTCGCCAACGCCGCCCAAGCGGCGGCGGGATGCAACGGTAACTCGTCTTCTCCCATTCGCTGATAAAACGCCTGAGCAAAGGCGGTCGCATCGTCTTGCCGTTGCTTTCCGGCGAGCTTGCGAATGGCCGCGAAGATCGGATCGAGCAATGCCGGTTGGGTATGCTCAGCCGCGCGGCGTGCTACTTTCGGGGTCATCTTGTTCGCTATCTTTAAGTGGCAGCAGGAGGGCTAATCAACAACGCGATCAACGCAGCCCAGTTTCGTGACGAGCAATAACCAGCCGCTGGATCTCGCTGGTGCCCTCGTAGATTTCAGTGATCTTGGCGTCGCGAAAATATCGTTCGAGCGGCATTTCCTTGCTATAGCCCATGCCGCCGTGGATCTGTACCGCTTGATGCGCAATCCACATCGCTGCTTCCGAAGCAGTGAGTTTGGCGACCGCGGCCTCGGTAGTCACACGTTTACCTTGATCTTTCAGCCAGGCAGCACGCAGGGTGAGCAACAACGCCGCATCCAGCTTGCATTTCATGTCGGCAACTTTGGCCTGGATCATCTGGAATGCGCCGATCGGCTGGCC
>Ga0153982_1000279_pt1 | contig 14534 bp, 11 predicted proteins | sample TSGA066MetaG_FD_104743 | JGI IMG/M metagenome (GOLD analysis project Ga0153982, IMG submission 104743) | Attine ant fungus gardens microbial communities from Georgia, USA - TSGA066 MetaG | ecosystem: Host-associated > Fungi > Mycelium > Unclassified | place: USA: Georgia, Alexander Wildlife...
CTCAAAAAGTTTTTTTTGTTTGACAAATAAATAATAAACCAATAGACTAAATAATCTGGATCGGTCTAATTCGAAAAATAGTCTAATTTTTGTTATAATTTTATTTATTTATTTATAAGTTTTTTTCTAAAATTTAGAAGTTATCAAAATAATATTAATATATAAATATATAAATAATATTAATATAATAATATTATTAATAGTATAATATTATTAATAGTAAAATATAATATTAATAATAGTAAAATAATAAAAATTACTATTTAATTTTCATTTAATAAAACAAAACTATTTCCCTTCTCTAATGTTTTAACCTGATCAATAACAATATTAAATTAACCTGATCAATAACAATATTAAATTGAATTCATTTTATTTTTTTAGTAGAAATAAGAATTTGGTTGTCTGCTGAATTTTAAAAATGAATGGTATTCTTTTGTTTGAAAAAAGAATAAACGCAAGCACAAGGTTTCACCTTTGGTTTTGGTATGCTTTATCATTTTCAAGATGGGGATTCTCACCTTCCCCATCGACCTGACTCGAGAATCCATTTTTATTTTTAGTTCTATCCATGGATTGAAGTCCAAATTATCTAGTTACAAACGTTCCGTTTTATTTTCAGGAGACCATAGAGTAATAAACTACGAAACGAAAAATCCCGTTCCGTTGTTAGTTAAGTTAAAAAAACGGATATCCTAAAATGAAAATCATAAACAAAACGATTTGAAACAAACTTTTAGTCGTCAATTTGAATGTTTCCTAAAAAAATATTGAATTAACCGCCTCAATCTCGACGATTGAATAAAAATAGGTTATTATGATTTCGAATAAGCCGCTATGGTGAAATCGGTAGACACGCTGCTCTTAGGAAGCAGTGCTAGAGCATCTCGGTTCGAGTCCGAGTGGCGGCATGGCTTTTTCTAAAAGAGTAAGCCCTATAATGAATTCAATTCCCAATTTCAATTCCTATAATTGAGGCCCCCGTTTTTAATAATTTTTATGATATTTTCAACTTTAGAGCGTATATTAACCCATATATCCTTTTCAATCATTTCAATTGTAATTACAATTCATTTGATAACTTTATTAGTCGATGAAATCGTAGGACTATATGATTCATCAGAAAAGGGGATGATAGCTACTTTTTTCTGCATAACAGGATTATTAGTTACTCGTTGGATTTATTTTGGACATTTACCATTAAGCGATTTATATGAATCATTAATTTTTCTTTCGTGGGGTTTTTCCATTATTCATATGATTCCGTATTTTAAAAAACAAAAAAACCATTTAAGCGCAATAACCGCGCCAAGTGCTATTTTTACCCAGGGTTTCGCTACTTCGGGTCTTTTAAGTGAAATGCATCAATCCGCAATATTAGTACCTGCTCTCCAATCCCATTGGTTAATGATGCACGTAAGTATGATGGTATTGGGCTATGCAGCTCTTTTGTGTGGATCATTATTATCACTAGCTCTTCTAGTCATTACATTTCGAAAATTCATAAGGATTTTTAGTAAAAGCAATAATTTATTAACTGAGTTATTTTCCTTTGGTGAGATTCAATACGTGAATGAAAGAAACAATGTCTTACAAAACACTTCTTTGATTTCTTCTCAGAATTATTACAGGTATCAATTAATTCAACAATTGGATCGATGGGGTTATCGTATTATTAGTTTGGGGTTTATCCTTTTAACCATTGGTATTCTTTCGGGAGCAGTATGGGCCAATGAAGCATGGGGATCCTATTGGAATTGGGATCCAAAAGAGACTTGGGCATTTATTACTTGGACCGTATTTGCGATTTATTTACATATTCGAACAAATAAAAATTTGGAAAGTGTAAATTCTGCAATTGTGGCCTCAATGGGCTTTTTTATAATTTGGATATGCTATTTTGGAGTTAATCTATTAGGAATAGGGTTGCATAGTTATGGTTCATTTACATTACCATCTAATTGAATTGAATAAAGTACTTGACAACTAGAAGCATAGGACAGCATACGTATATATATGAAAACCATCAAGAACCATTTGAATCATTCCATTTCCATTACTTGATTCAAATGGTTCTCGCAAATGTCAAAAATATTTGGTTATATGGTTATAATAGAATTCCCATTTTTTATTTAACTTAAGAGCAGAAAAAGACTTTTTTTATTGTACAATGAACGAGTTAAAAAATCATCGTATTTTATATTTTGGTTTATTCACAAAAGCTATCTATAAAAAAAATTAGATATAATAGTTTCGACCTTGTCAACTGATAATGCGAAAACGAAATCGGGATAAATACCAATACCTACTACAGGTAAAAGGATAGAAATCGAAACAAATAACTCTCGCGGTCCAGAATCAAAAAAATAAGAGTTTGGGGCATTAAAAAGCTTGTATCCATAGAACATCTGGCGTAACATAGATAATGAATAAATAGGAGTTAATATCATTCCAATTGCCATTACAAAAGTAATTAATACTTTTGTCATTAAAAGATATTTTTGGCTAGTAAGTATTCCAAAAAAAACTATCAATTCGGCAACAAAACCGCTCATGCCCGGTAATGCAAGCGAAGCCATTGATAAAATACTGAAAGTCGTGAATATTTTTGGAATTGCGATAGCCATTCCGCCCATTTCGTCGAGATAAACAAGTCGTATTCTATCATAACTCGTTCCGGCCAAGAAAAAAAGCGCAGCGCCAATAAATCCGTGAGAAATTATTTGTAAAATAGCCCCATTGAGCCCTGTATCGCTTATAGAACCAATTCCTATAATTATGAAACCCATATGAGAGACAGAGGAATAGGCTATTCTTTTTTTTAAATTACGCTGACCGGGAGATGTTGAAGCTGCATAGATTATTTGAATTGTGCCTACTATTATCAACCAGGGAGAAAATATAGAATGGGCATGGGGTAATAATTCCATATTGATCCGAACCAATCCATACGCTCCCATTTTTAATAAGATTCCGGCTAAAAGCATACAAGTACTATAATGTGCCTCTCCATGGGTGTCTGGTAACCATGTGTGTAAGGGTATGATCGGTGATTTGACAGCAAAAGCAATAAGAAATCCAATATAGAATATTATTTCTAGTGCTACAGGATACGATTGATTAGCTGATGTTTCAAAATTGAATGTCGGTTCATTGGAACCATATAAACCAATACCTAGAACTCCCATTAATAAAAAAACGGAACCTCCGGCAGTGTACAAAATAAATTTTGTAGCTGAATACAAACGTTTCTTTCCTCCCCACATGGATAGAAGTAGATAAACAGGAATTAATTCTAACTCCCACATGATGAAAAAAAGTAAAAGGTCTTGAGAAGAAAATGGTCCTATTTGACCGCTATACATTGCTAACATTAGGAAATGAAATAGTCGGGAATCTCGAGTAATGGGCCAAGCCGCTAAAGTAGCTAAAGTTGTGATAAATCCTGTCAGTAAAATGGGTCCTATAGAAATTCCATCTATTCCCAATCTCCAGTAAAAAGAAAAAAAATTGATCCATTTATAATTCTCCGTTAGTTGCATTAACGGATCATCCAGTTGGAAACGATAACCGAATGCATAGGTTGTTAGAAGGAGCTCCAGTATACATATACATATAGTATACCACTTTATTACCTTATTTCCTCTATGAGGAAGAAAGAAAATTAAGGAACCCGCGGATATTGGCAAAACTACAATTAGCGTTAACCAAGGAAAATTATTCATGGTAAAAACAAAATAAACTTGGACCAGAAAAACCCGTGCTCGAAATAAATATATTTTGAGCGCGGGTTTTTGTCGGTAAGGGTAAAAAAATCAAATGTATTCGAGTAGGGTTTTCCGGAACGTATTAATAAGCTAGACCCATACTTCGAGTTGTTTCATGCCATAAATAAACGCGAACACTCAAGAAATCCGTTGGGCAGGCGGATTCACATCTCTTACAACCAACACAGTCCTCTGTTCTTGGAGCAGAAGCGATTTGCTTAGCTTTACATCCGTCCCAAGGTATCATTTCTAATACATCGGTTGGGCAGGCTCGCACACATTGAGTACACCCTATACACGTATCATAAATCTTTACTGAATGTGACATTGAATCTATAAATTTTTGAACGTCATAAATTTTCGATCTAGTAAATTTGTAAATGACTCATATATTTAGACACCAGATGAATCAATAATTTACCAGAAATTTTGAAACAATCTACTTCTGGATCGACTCATGCGATAGAGCCAAGATACTTTGATTTCTTACATTTTCGAAAACATGGATTAGATTTAATGTATGGTCCTTTAATTCGAATTTATGACTATTAAAATTTCAATGATTAATAAATACTACTTATTCAACAAATTCGATTGATTGATACGAGTTGATTTTCTGTTACGATAAATTGACGAAACAATAGCTGGTCCAATAGCTGCTTCAGCGGCGGCAATAGCTATAACAAAAATTGAGAAAACATTTCCTTTTAATTGCCGACTATCAAAAAAATCAGAAAATGTTACGAAATTTATATTAACCGCATTCAGTATAAGTTCAAGACACATAAGGGCTCTAACCATATTTCGGCTCGTGATCAATCCATAGATACCGATAGAAAATAAGTAGGCACTCAAAACAAGTACATGCTCGAGCATCATTGACTAACTCCTTATCAATTTTGATTCATTTCAATATGAACTGAACAACAATTCAACAGATTCAATTGACTAGAATATAAAGTCCGGAACAAAGGAATATATTGTATTGGTAATAGATTAAATAAAAGAATTTCTATTTTGGGTTTTAGACATAACCAATACCAATTTTAAAATTGAAGATAAAAAAATGTAATAACACAGAACAGAATTGAATTTGAATTACTGTTGCTAATTCTAGAGATTTATTACTGGCGCGCTACGGCAATTGCGCCTATCAAAGCGACTAAAAGAATTATCGAAATGAATTCAAATGGAAGAAAAAAATCTGTTGATAAATGAATTCCAATTTGTTGACTATTACTTATCAAATCTTGCTCTATAATCTGGTTTGATCTTGTAGTCCAAATAATCCCGTACCATGACGTATCTGTAATAGTAACCATTAGTAAAACAAAAATACTTGTACAAACTGGCAAAGTAAACCCGTCCCCAACAGTCCAAAGATTAAAATCTTTGTAATATTCTGAACCATTCATGAACATCACAGCAAATACAATTAAAACATTTATAGCTCCCACGTAAATAAGAAGTTGTGCAGCAGCTACAAAATAGGAGTTTAATAGAATATAGAATAAGGATGTACAAACAAGAACCAGTCCCAATGAAAAGGCGGAATAAATGGGGTTGGTAAATAATACCACACCTATACCTCCTAGTATAAGACCCGATCCCAGAAAGACTAAAAGAAAATCATGTATTGGTCCAGGCAAATCCATTATATGTAAAATAAGAGATAAATAAATCGAAATGTTTTTCATGACCTTATTGAGACCCGACCAGAAAATTTTTTTTCTAATTTTTGAGAAATTCCTAATTAAATCCTAAGGGATGTGACTAAATGTAGGTACAATTATTGGGCTCATTTTATTCTTTATCTGAAGGAGTAGTTCTAATCCGAAACTTTATATTTCGAAATATATACAGATATATTAATTAATAGATTAATGGATTTTCAATCCAAATTAAGACTTGGTTCTTACCAACCAATCAATACTTGGAATTTGTAGTTATTGACCAAACAAAACGAAAGAACCCCTAATTTCTTTAAATTAGATCAAAACCGAACCTTAGTATTGTTAAAGTAATTGGAAATTATTCTTTCATCAAGAGATTTACTTATTTTTTATTTGAGGCGAATTAAAAATTGTTCTAATTGTATAATCGTCAATTACTGACATTGGTAAACGACCCAAAGCAATTTGATTATAATTTAATTCGTGACGATCATAAGTAGAAAGTTCATATTCTTCAGTCATTGATAAACAATTTGTTGGACAATACTCAACACAATTACCACAAAATATACAGATTCCGAAATCAATACTGTAATTAAGTAATCGTTTCTTGCGAATATCGGTTTCCAATTTCCAATCAACAACGGGTAGATCTATAGGACATACACGAACACATACTTCACAAGCAATACATTTATCAAATTCAAAATGAATTCGACCACGGAAACGCTCCGCGGTGATTAATTTTTCATAAGGATATTGAATAGTTACGGGTAAACGATTTGCGTGGGATAAAGTAATCATGAAACTTTGACCAATGTACCTTGCAGCCCGTACTGTTTGTTGACCATAATTCATGAATCCAGTTACCATAGAAAACATATCGTGAATATATATGAATAATTTTATGTTTGTTTATTTCTCTTGGTTGAGACAAGTTGTGAATATAGAATATTCCTTTATAGCGAAAAGAGTTGGGAAGAAGTTGTTAATAATAGATTGCCGAGCGAGATAGGTAAAAGAAATTTCCATCCAAGATTTAATAGTTGGTCCATTCTTAACCTCGGCAAAGTCCATCTTGTTGTGATAGGAATGAACAAGAACAAATAAGTTTTAGCTAATGTAATAAAGATACCAATTGTCGCTCCAAAGACTTCACCCATTTTATTTATTTCAAAAAACTCAGAAACATATATGTCCGGAATAGAGATATTCCAACCTCCCAAGTAAAGAACTGTTACAAATAATGAAGAAACTAATAGGTTTAGATAGGAAGCAACATAAAATAAACCGAATTTGATACCCGAGTATTCGGTTTGATAACCTGCTACTAATTCTTCTTCTGCTTCTGGTAAATCAAAAGGTAATCTCTCACATTCTGCTAGGGAAGAGATGAGAAAAATGATAAACCCTATAGGCTGACGCCACAAATTCCACCCCCCCAAACCGTATTTTGATTGCGCCTCAACTATATCAATTGTACTTGAACTGTTAGATAATCATAGTCGGTGATACCATCACTGTTACCATCGCTATTCCAGAACCGTACATGAGATTTTCACCTCATACGGCTCCTTGAAGGCCATAAATAAATCTAAGGACCAGGTAAGTTTTATTTTATCTTGATTTTATTTTATCTTGATATGTTTGTAGGATGAATAAGGTCAAACTTTATTGGACGGTCCAAAATTAGACCAATTGAATTCCGTCTGTTAGAATTATTAGTTTTTTTTTTAATTAAATAAAAAAAAAGACAAAGTACTTCTGAATTGATCTCACCCCTTCTTTAAAAATTGGAATTCTTCTTTGTTGAGTAATAACTTAATTCTTCAATAAAATACTTCTTGTAGAAATATCAATAACCCGTCTTTTTCACTTTAAAAAAAAATTTCATATTAATTCATGAATTATGATACAAATTCTATATATATGAATATGGAAAAGGATAAAAAAGATTTTTTTTATTGGATTTTTATTGGAATTGGGTTTCTTTCTCTTTTTTATTTTTTTTGTTTTCGTTCCTATTCTTCTTTCTATTTCTGAGAAAAAGAGGGCTTACAAAATAAAGTAAAGGGTTTTTTCGTTCCCAATAGTTATGTATTTAATCGGTGGATAGGAGCATACTCTGGATTGGAATCGTGCCTTGGGGAGTACTGCCTAATAATTTCTACCAACTTTAAGCCCCAATTAGTATTCTTTGTTTGTATATTATGTCAAAATGTTCTTTTGGATAATTTACATAATCTCCATTTTCATTACAAATCCGTTACATATCTTGGTGTTTCTAACCATCCACTCGTTTTTGTTCAACCCCCCGTTATGATAATACGTGTATGGTAATACATACAAATGATAGTGAAAACTCAATACGGTGGATCTTTTGAGCCCGCTTCAAGTCAGGATGACTAATCAACCAATCTTGGGATAAACGGTTTCTTATGTTTATTTCCGCTTAACTCTTTAACTCTTATACATGGAAAATGAGACTCAATATTTTTACTGCGAATTTATATATTCTAAATTATCTTAATTTATACTTATATATATATTATATATAAGTTTATATATTATATATAAGCTGTTTTCTTTCACTCATATAACTATTTGATTTAATTCTTCAATCCGAATAATTAATAAAAAAAAAAAAATGAAGATATCTACTCTACTCAATTCATTCCACCACTTTCCTAGAAAGGAAGAATAAAGAAAAGTTTATGTCGATATATCAACGAATCGCACGTAGAGATATGGATAACACACATAAAGTTAATGGTATTTCATAACTAATCGATTGAGCAGCAGCTCGTAGACCACCTAAAAAAGAATATTTATTATTTGACCCGTATCCTGACATAAGAAGTCCAATGGGAGCAATACTTGAAATGGCAATCCATAAAAAAACACCAATATTGAGATCCGCTAAAACAAGGCGATAACCAAACGGAACTACTAAATAGCTTACTAAAATTGATATAACTGCTATGGATGGACCGATACTGAATAAACGAGTATCCCCTCTAGATGGAAAAAGATTTTCTTTGAAAAGAAGTTTTGTCCCATCTGCTAGAGCTTGAAGAACTCCCAAAGGGCCGGCGTATTCAGGTCCAATACGTTGTTGTATTCCCGCGGATATTTCTCTTTCTAACCATACAATTACCAGTACGCCTATTGTTATTCCCAATACAAGAGTCAAAATAGGAATAAATAACCATAGAATTCCATAGACCTCTTTTAAAAATTCCAATCTAGAAAAAGAATCGATATCTTGTACTTCTGGTGTATCAATTATCATTTCAACGATCAACTTCTCCCATAATGATATCTATACTACCTAGTATTGTCATAATATCAGCCAATTTCATTCTTTTAACTAACTGAGGAAGAATTTGCAAATTGATAAAACCCGGCGGTCGAATTTTCCATCTCCAAGGAAAACCACTCCGATCCCCTATCAGAAAAATCCCCAATTCCCCTTTTGGGGCTTCGACTCTCACATAAAGTTCTTGTTTCGGCAATTCAAATGTAGGAGAAGGTTTTTTACTAATAAAGCGATATTCAAAATCATTCCATTCTGGATTCCCTTCTCTATCAAAGTATCGGATTTCTAAATTCTCATATGGTCCCCCCGGAATTCCTTCGAGAGCCTGTTGAATAATTTTTATGGATTCTATCATTTCACCAATTCGGACTAGATAACGAGCCAATGAATCTCCTTCTTTTTGCCACTGGACTTCCCAATCAAATTCGTCGTAACACTCATACTGATCAACTTTACGAAGATCCCATTGTATTCCGGACGCTCGCAGCATTGGTCCCGATAAACCCCAATTTATTACTTCCTCTCGACCAATAATGCCTACCCCCTCGACTCGTTCTAAAAAAATAGGATTGCGTGTAATAAGTTGTTGATATTCAGCAACCCTTGTTAAAAAATAATTGCAGAAATCCAAACATTTATCTATCCAGCCATGAGGTAGATCAGCCGCTACTCCCCCGATCCGAAAATAATTATGCATCATTCTCATACCGGTGGCAGCTTCGAATAGATCATATACTAATTCTCTTTCTCTGAAAATATAGAAAAAAGGAGTCTGTGCACCAATATCCGCCATAAAAGGACCGAGCCATAACAGATGAGAAGCTATACGACTCAACTCCAACATAATTATTCTGATATAGCTGGCTCTTTTAGGTACTTGAATATTTCCCAGCTGTTCCGGTCCATTTACCGTTATTGCTTCTGTGAACATAGTAGCTAAATAATCCCAACGTGTTACATAAGGCAAATATTGTATAATTGTTCGGTTTTCCGCAATTTTTTCCATCCCTCGGTGTAAATAACCCAATATTGGTTCACAGTCAATAACATCTTCACCATCTAGAGTAATGATAAGTCGAAGAACACCATGCATTGATGGATGGTGGGGACCCATATTGACTACCATGAGGTCTTTTCTTGTAGCTGGTATATTCATAGGTTTTTCCTTAATTCATTCTTTCATGAATTTCTGAAAACGAAAAAAAGTTCATTCAAATTCAAGATCTACTAAATCAAATAATTCAAAATGCCTCTTCAAATTAACGAGTTTTTAATTCCCGGATATCCAACCGATTAATTAATTCTTTATAACCCATTTTATTTTTCTTTGACAAATAAGATAGCAGTCGTTGGCGTTTTCCCAGAATTTTACGGAGACCTCTCTGAGATAAATAGTCTTTTTTGTGTAATTGTAAATGTGAAGTAAGTCTTCGTATCCTATTGGTGAAACTAAATATTTGAAATTCAACAGATCCCCTGTTTTCTTCTTTTTCTTCTTGTGAAATAACTGAGATGAATGAATTTTTTACCATAAAATGAAACCCCTCTTTTTTTAAGATATTTTTGTTGATAGATATCTTTATTGATCAGTAATAATAATGTCACTCGTTTTAGTTTGGTATAGACTTTTAGTTTGGTATAGACAATAATCTTAAATCTTAATTTCGTTATAAATTTCGGATTTTATGAAATTTAATTGAATCAATCCGATTTAAATTTTCAAATTCGATTTGAAAAGGTATACAAAAGGGTGGTTGTTTTCTGTACTCCAAAAAGATAAAAACTTAGTCCTACAATCAGAAGGTTTTATTGATTCATTTCTAGATTGAATTGATAGGTCATTGAATTAGTATCATGTATCAGAATGGAATGTAAGACAATGGGTGTGTGCACCTCTTTGTCGTCATAGACCTGCTGTGATATGGGATGGGAAATATAGCAAAAATGGACTAGTAATAAATTTTCAATCGCGGATACATATGTATCCTTACCATACCGAAACGACTGCCATTAGTGGTATCAAACCAATACCGATTCATACAAGCTAAATCTTCTAATCGATAATTGGGCCAAAGAAATAACTTTAATTTAATAAGTTTTTTTTTTAATCCTTTGCTTTTATCCAAACCCCGGCTGTTTACCTTATTCCCATTCCCCAATGCTGAATTTTTATGAATATCATTTCTATTCCTAGAATTGAAACAAATTAGAATTCTAAATTCTCTCCGAAGTCTGGGTGATAAAAGATTTTCAGGAACAAACAAATCATAATTATTTTTATCTCTATTTCCAGTCATCTTTTGATATTTGGTAATGACTTTATCTGAATTCTTATTATCAGAATTCTTATCAACATGGTTTTTTTCTCGGTATTTTTGATTAATTTGGTGTTTACTTTGCTGAACCAATGAAATACCAATGGTTTGATACATAATAAATTGTCCATCATTTTTTATAGATAGACGAATCGGTTCAATAATAAAAATTCCTCTTTTGATCAATTCTGGAAGAGTTAAATTTTTCTGAATCATCAGAATATCCAGACTCATTTCTCCTCTTTGAATAGAGGATATAGTTATTTCTCTTGGATTTATCAGTCTAAGCAGGAGACAATATACTTTGATGTTATTGATTATTTTTTTATTTAAAATATCATCCCATCGCAATTGAAAATGCAAATACCTTTTTAGTAAGAAATAAAACTCCGCTTTTGTATTGTTCTTGTATTGCTTTTTATTTTTATGTTTTTTCATGTCCGAGCCCATATAACCTTCTTCAACATCTTTTTCTTGGTTTGAAAGAGCAGATTCAAGGTTTGCTCGGTCCGCGGATTCTTTTTGACCTTTATTTTGTTTTTTTAATTCAAGAGATTTTTTTTCATTGGAGGATATAAAAAGATCTCTTTTTTTATTTCCAGCGATGCTTTTGTTTTCAATATCAGTAGCGTTTTCATTTATATTAGAATCTAAAAGAAGTAATTTTATTGGTATAAACCACGGTTTAGTTTTATACAAATTATAAAGTATCAAAAATTCTGGGAAGAACCAATGTTCAAGATTTGATATGGGACGATTTAGTATTTCTTCATTCATTCCCATCCAATCCAAAAACCCTTTTTGATTGGATAGGTTGATTTCTTGATGAATCGTGAGGTAAAAAGGATCTTTCTTTTTTAGTTTATCAATTAGTTGATAATTATTAAGCTTAGCCTTAGTAGATTTTTTATTACTGTCAGTATCAATATTGATCCAGGCTTCGATATCGACTTTCTTTCTAAGACAAAAATGGATAATTCTCCAATCAAAAGATTTTCTATCCATATTTTTCTCCATATCTCTAATATCATCTTGTACTAGATCATTATTGATAGGGATAATAGGAATACCTTCCATCATATTAAAAAATTTTCGTTTATGTGTGTTGGAATTCGAAAAAACTTCTTGGTTATTTTTTACGTGGAATGGAATTGAAGAGTACTTCGTATCTTCAGAATTAATAGATTTATATGCTAACCGATCATATCTATATTGTTTTTTAAAACTCTCCTTTTGATTCAGTAATGAAGCCTTTTCAAAATTATTTTGTTTTTCGTAGTGAATAAATTTCGTTTTTTTAGATGAATTGCATAAATCCTTATTTTGATTCATACAGTGTTGATTGAATCTATTTCGCCATTTTTGTGTTACTAGTCTAGACCATCTAATCTGAGATATATCATATTGATAATGATTCCTTAACCAATTTGTCCATTGATTCATTCCAGACTTATGACGATTCTTATGTCTTAATTGAGAATGAAACAATTCTTGTGTTCCAACAAAATAATCCCTTATTTCATTTTTAATAAAAAGGGCTGCTCCATTATATTGAAAGACAGATTTTAACTTATATAAATAGAAATTAATAAATTGGGTTTGTGAGAGTTTGTAAAATACATAGGCTTGTGAAAAGTAGGATAAGTCACAAAAATGATTTGAATTCTTATTACTAATATTAGTATTATAAAGTGCCTTTTTTAGAGTCGAAATAAAGTGAATTAAACTTCGATTTGTTTTATCAATTTTTTCTTGATTTGTTTCATTATTGGTAATGTATTTATTAATAATTTTTTTTATTGATTCAAGAACTGGTTGTGTATTGATCCTAGGAATATTAATGATCCACAGAAAGATATCTATGTATATCCTTTCAATGAAAATTTTTAAAAAATAATGTGATTTGCGGATTAATCGAACATTTTTTCTTTTTAATATCTGCCAAATATTTTTTTGTGATTCGAACCTTTTATCATCATCACTTATTTTGTTAGAACTAATATTTCGATCTGGAATTAGAAATCCCCCCTTTTTTTCATTTTTTATTTTTTCTATTTGATTTATGATTGTGTTTGTTCTATCAGTTAGATCCTGCATTTTTTTTTCTGTCAATGAATAATTTGTCCAACCCCGAGGTATAGTTTGAATGGACGATTCATGAATCATCAAATTACTGATTATCGAATCTTTTTTAGTTTTACTCAATTCAAATTCATATACTTTTCTTTTTCTCAATCCAAATAGGAGAATTGGGTTTATTTTTGAGAGTTCTTTTTTTATTTCTTTTAAAAACTGAATGCTTTTAATGACCCATTTTTTTGTTTCTTTTGAAACATTTAGAAACAATTTTGTTTTTTCTTTTAAAATTCTTAGAATTAGAAAACATTTATTTTTCAATTTTATAATTTTTCGTTTGAGTTCTTTAAAAATGGGGTCAAAAAATGAAAGTTTTTTTCTGGGAGAATCAAAAGGGAATTCAGCTTCCATTCCAAAAATTGTTAAAAAACAAAAATCATTTTTGGAATCTTTCTTTTTCATTGGATCGTTATAAGGGGCTCCTAGGTTAGATCTGTGCCAAGGTTTCAGACGAAAAGGAAATAGAATCTTAATCTGAATACCGTCTGTTAACCAGTTTTTTGGAAATTCTTTTTCTGATAATTGAACGCCGTTATAGGTGCATTTAACATGCATTTCTCTATTCCAATCTTTAAAATCCTCGGACCATTCGGGAAATTGAAATAATAGCATACGGGCGATATTTTTAACTATTATCAATGAAGGCAATATAATATATTTTCTAAGAATCGATTGGATTACTAACAAAAAACCTCTTATTACTTGAGCAAGTAAAATACTATCCCAGGCTTCTGCTATTTCTATACGTACTTTCTCCTTTCTTTTGTCTTCTTCTTTTTTATCCTCTTCTTTTTTTTTCTCACTTTCTTCTGTGGTTTTCTCTTTATAATCCGAAATTTTGAGTTCTGCGTTTGTCCACATAAAATTTCTCAAAATTAGGTTTATACGTTCGGAAATATCAAAAGAAAAAAGGGGGGATTTGTCTATTCGGTCCAAAAAAAGAGGGGAATGCACGTCTGCCTCAAAGAATTTCCAAGTAACTATTTTACGTCTTTGAGCACGCACGGAGCCTTTGATTATGTCTCGACGAAAATCCGATTGTTGTGAATAACGTATCAAAGCTACTTCGTCTGTTTGATCAGTATTATTAGTTTCTTGGGTATTATTATAAGTATCAGTATCAGTATTCTGTTGGTTATCAGTAAAAATAACTACACGTTTGGCTTTTCTTGAGCGAATCTCATGATCCTCTACCACACTTTCCTCGGTTTCTCCCTCCTGTTGTTCCAAATCGTTAATTAATTTGTATGACCACCGAGGGACTTTTTTATGGATTTCTTTTAGTGCAATAGATTTTTTTTTTTTCGTTTTCTCGTTGGTAAGA
>Ga0153982_1000280_pt1 | contig 14508 bp, 9 predicted proteins | sample TSGA066MetaG_FD_104743 | JGI IMG/M metagenome (GOLD analysis project Ga0153982, IMG submission 104743) | Attine ant fungus gardens microbial communities from Georgia, USA - TSGA066 MetaG | ecosystem: Host-associated > Fungi > Mycelium > Unclassified | place: USA: Georgia, Alexander Wildlife...
CAGGCGATCACCATCGATGCGATCGCCGCCGGCGATGCGAATGCGGATCGGCACTTGTTCGTTGGCAATCGGAACTCGCGGCAGTAGCGTATCCAGGCCGCTGAGTGTGGCGATGGTGAGCATATTGGCCACATCCTGCGCAGCAACACCCAGCCGGGCGGCGTCGGCCGAATCGATCTTCAGATCAAATCCGACCGAGCGCATCGGTATCGTGTTACCGACATCGATGATCCCTGGCACGGTTTTGGCCTCTGTGGTCAGGTCGCGCACAAATGTTTCCAACTCTTTGCCGTTATCGCCTTGGAAGGACAGGCTCATTTGTTTGGCGATGCCGCTGTCACCCAACATCAGCTGCGCGCGCACATCGGGCAGTGCACTGATGCGGGCGCGAATCGCTTGCTCAATCTGGGTATGCCCCGCCTCGCGCTCGTCGCGCGGTGCCAGCACGATCCTGGCCGTGCCGTTATACGTACTGCCGTCGTTGGAGACGAACACATGTTCGATCTCGGCGATATCCGCCAGCGCCCGGCGCAGGCCATCGGCGCGCTGTGCTGCCATTTCCTCGGTCACATTCGGCGCGAATTCGTACTGCACCTGATAGAAGTTGGGTTTTGAATTGGGCAAAAACCCGGTTGGCACCATCGCGATCAATCCAAACGTCGCGATCAGCACACCCAATGCAATCAGTAGCGTGGTTTTACGGTGATGCAAGGTCCAAGCCAGCATCCGGCCGTAACGACGCACCCAAATGGGTTCCTCGGTGATGACATGCTTACGCGGCTTGAGCAGCCACGCACACAAGATCGGCGTCAACAGACGCGCCACCACCAGCGAGGCAAGCACCGCCACGCTGGCGGTGAGACCAAACTCGCGGAAATACTGCCCGACCACGCCTTTGATAAAGCTCACCGGCAGAAATACCGCGACGATGGTCATGGTGATCGCCACCACCGCCAGCCCGATCGCATCTGCGCCGTTGCGTGCGGCATCCCGTGGCGGCTCGCCGCGCTCGATCCTTCTTTCGATGTTCTCGACTTCTACGATCGCGTCGTCGACCAGAATCCCGATCACCAGGATCAAGGCGAGCAAGGTCAGGATGTTGAGCGAAAAGCCCAGCGCACTCATCGCCAGGAAAGTAGGTAGCAGCGAAAACGGGATCGCCAATGCCGCCACCACCGTCGCGCGCCAGCTGCGTAGAAATAGCAGCACCACGAATACGGTCAACAACGCTCCTTCGATCAGCGTTGCCCGGGCGCTGGCATACGTTTCCCTGGTGTAATCGACCGCATCGTAGAACAGCTCAAATTCCATGCCTCGTGCGATCCCGGCCTGCGACGCCTTCAACGTTTCGGCAACGCCATCTGCCATGTCGGTTTCACTGGCGTTACGCGATTTCGAGATCTGGATCACCACGACCGGTCGGCCGTCCAATAGCGCATAGCCCTGCGGCACACTGCCGGCATCGAATACGCGCGCGACCTCGTCCAAGCGCACGACGCTGCCATCGCCGATCGCGATCGGCCGCGCGCCCAGGGTTGCCGCGGTGGCGCTGGCGCTGGTCAGACGCACCGAACGCTGGCTGCCGCCGATCCTGATCGCGCCACCAGGCAAATTGGCTTCGGCGGCTTGTAATTGGCGAAACACACTGTCCACGCCCAGGCCATAGGCCGCCAGACGCTCGGGATCTAACTCGACCCGGAATTCGCGCCGCGCGCCGCCTAAACGCTGCGCCTGTTGCACGCCGTCTACACCGAGCAAGGCAGGGATCACGTCCTCGTCGATACGACGCGTCAACTCCACCGCAGATAGCCCATCGGCGCGCACCGCGTAAGCCAATTGCACGCCACCGGATGTATCCACTCGCGTAACCACCGGCTCGGTGACATTGCTCGGCAATTCCGGACGCACCCGCGAGATCGCTTCGCGCACATCCTGAGTCGCGCGATCGAAGTCGGCCTCGAGCATAAACTCGGCCACCACCGAAACAGATCCTTCGGAAATTTCGCTGGTCTGGTGCTTAAGACCCGCCAAACCGCCAAGTGCGCCTTCGATCTTCTTGGCGACATTGGCCTCCAGTTCGACTGGTGTCGCACCGGGCTGTTGTACTTGCACCTCGACGATCGGCAGCTCAACCCGTGGCATGCCGCCCAGTGGCAACCGCATGTAACTGCCGATACCGAGCAAGGTCAGCAGTGCGAACAGCAACAACACCGGCGTGGGCGTGTCGATCGCCCAGCGTGAAATACCCATCCTCATCGCGCTTCAGCCCGACGCTGCGAGGTAGGCGTAGTCTGCGCGATGCGCTGCGGCTGAATTCGGTCGCCTTCCACCAATAACGCACCGGCATCGGCCACGATGGTGTCGCCGACGCGCAGACCACGCAACACTTCATAGTCCTGCTCAGCAGCGACACCAAGGGTCAATGCCCTGCGTTGCACCAGCGACTGCGCATTGACCACCCAGACCCACGGGTTCGGGTCAAATTGCAGCGCAGCCGCCGGAACGACAATCCCGCGCCGCGACTGCCCCAAGACCTTGGCGGTTGCTGGCACACCGCTGCGGGCGGGACCAGGATCTTGCAATCGAATGCGCACCATGCCGCGCCGATCCATCGGTGCAACGCCGCGCGCCGCAGCGCGCACATTGCCTTGCAATGGCGAAGATCCATCGCTCGGGATCACGGTTGCGCGCATTCCCGGTGCGACGTCCTGCAGTTGTCGGATCCCTACTGCTGCGCGGAATTCAAGCTCGCCGTCAGCGGCGATGATGAAGTAGGGCTCGTTGCTTGTACCGGTGCGGTCACCGATTTCAACATTGCGCGCCAGGATCAATCCGCTCTCCGGCGCCAGGAAGCGCGACAGCCGCATCTGGCGCTCGGCCAGATCACGCGCAGCCTTGTTGGCCGTGCGCTGTTCTGCGGCGATCCGATGCTCGATGCGTTTGGCTTCAAGCTCATTCTCAGACACGCCGCCAATTCCGGCGACTTGCTCAAGCCGCTCGAGCTCACCATGCAAACGCTTGGCATCGTGTTCGGCCTGTCGATACTGGGCACTGGCTTGCTCGAGTTGCAAGCGCAATCCGCGCTCATCGACTTCCAACAAACGCTGACCTCGTTCGACCCGTTGACCCGCCTCGACCAAGACCCTGCGAACGATCGCGCCATCGACCTCGGCGTGTACACGCACGGTACGCACCGGGGCGATTTCGCCGGTCAACAACACGCTGGGGCTGATGTCCTGCGCCTGCACGGTCATGACCGTGGCGCGCAACGCAGGAAATGGCGATTCACGCGCCTGCGTAGTCGCGTTGTCGGTGTTGATCGTACAGCCAGCCACGCATAACGCACCCAGCGCCAGCACACCACTGCGAATCGCAGCGATAACGATTGCACCGATGGTGCGCGGGCTGTGCATCATCAACAAGTCCTTTAGCCCGCGCAATTCAGTGGCCGGGCATGCAATTTGATCCGCCCAGCATCGTATGCAGGTGCCCAGGCCGTCGTATCGCGGATTGACGTCGTGAGTCACCAATTGCGCGCATCCGCGTTACGGTTTGGTGTCGTAACGGCTGCGCGCATGGGCCTCATTCCATACGCCGCATCAACAAGCGCACCGACCGAATTAACGCGCGCTTTTCCAGCTCAAACAGCAAATCGCACAGGCAGAAGTCGCCTCGCAGATTCCTATCGTTGCCTAGTACAAGGCGTTGGACATGAACGTCTGAAACTAGAACCTATCTCAAAATCGAATGCCGATGAAAAATCAAGATCGGCACTCCCACGTAGGCGGCGATGACGGCTTGGAACACACGGGGCAGCAATGTATTTCCGTAGCGAGATAGGTTCTAGCCAGGGCGTGTGCATCGCGCAACTGTTGGTGCTGAGCCAGCATCGCGCCTTAGTTCGTCAGCCGCATGCTCAAGTGCAGCGGCCGGCGCTTGCTGATCTCACCGCCTGTGTTGTGTTCGACCTTGGGGCGGCTGGCAACCGATCGGCGTATTGATGGAATTCTTGTTTCATGCCGCATTACCGGGCTGCGCGTCAGATGCGCATCGCAGCAGGAGCGCAAAAACGGTGCCCTGTTTTCCGGTTGACTCCACCTGCAGATCAGCGCCCATCGCGCGGGCCAGTCCGCGTGCGATTGCAAGGCCCAAACCCGCGTGGCGGTGATCCGCACCGTCGCGTCGGGCCCGATCTCCACGGAATGAGCGCTCGAACACATGCGGTAAATCATCTGCAGCGATGCCAGTGCCCGAGTCGCTTACCAGCACTCGAATGCGATCGCCGGCCGATGCAAATCCCAGTTCGATATACCCGCCTGGCGGCGTATGCCGAATGGCGTTGCTGACCAGATTGCCCAGAATCTGAGTAAGACGCTGCGAATCCGCCATGACCTTGATCGACCGCAATGGCGGGGAACACTCAACCAGATTCAGCAGTACACCTCGATCCCAGGCTTGTTTGACATAAGTGTGCTGGACATGCGTCAACACATCGCGCACCAGTACCTGGCGCATATTCAATGTCAGCGTTGCATCTTCTAATCTGGCTAACTCAAAAATATCATCGACCAATCGCGCCATGCTGGCCGCTTCGCGGTGGATCACGGCAGCGGCGCGCAAATCAGGGTGATCGCGCTCGAGTATCTCGGCGTATCCCGCCACCGCGGATAACGGCGTGCGCAGATCATGCGAGATATTGGCGAACAGTTCGCGTTGCTGGTCCAAGGTGTGCTGCAACTTGTCGCGTGACGCTTCGATCTGTGCACGCGCCTTGGTCAAACTGCTGCCCATATCGTTGAAGGCTGCCGCGAGTTGTCTGAGCTCTTGTGCGCCTTCCAATGGCAGATCCGGCACGGTACGTCCACGCCGGAGCGCCTCGGCTGCGCTGGTCAAACGTTCCAGAGGCCGCGCCACCGCGCGCGCTTCACGCCGCACTTGCGAATAACCCAATGCGAACGCGGGTAGTCCGAACAAAATCAAGCTGCCAAGCCAGACCACAACAAAGGTGACCCCGGCAGAGGTGATGATGTCGCCGATACCCATCCATTTTCTCGGGAGCATGATCGCGACGGCACGTCCAGGCTCAATCGGCACCAGCAATGTATCAAGCTGGGCCTTCGCGAAGCGCATGTCCTGCAATGGACTGGACGCTGGCTCCTCCAGAACAACGCCAGCTTCAGGCGCCGTCATCAAAGCTTGCCGCCAATGCTCGGGTACGACTCCGATTTGCCGCATCGGCCCGACCGAATAACGGCGTCCGTCCTCGATCCACTGCAAATAACCTTTAGGAAACGATTGCAGATAGGCGAACTGCATGCCGAACGCCTCCATGACCGAGTCGGTCTCGCCACGCGCCATGCCGCCTATGCGCAGCAACGGCACAGGCACGCCGTCACGCGCTGTGTGCGCCAGTACCGCATCGACGGTATCTCGACGTGCGCCCTTGAGCACGACACGCAACTGATCTGCGCTGCTGCGTACTTCAGCCAGAAATGAATGGCTGCCCCACCTGGTTTGTTCGCCCACAGCGCCAGCGGTGACCACCAGCGCGCAGAGCACAGATAGGGCCAACAGCATTTTGCTCAGCAAGCGCTGATGCGACCGGCCGAGCACATCCTCGAACGGCGGCGCCTGGGCAATTTCGGTCGAAGTCAGCCGCCCTTTCAAGCACAGACTCGTTCAATCGGACTCGAGACGATAACCCACGCCCCGTACAGCAGTCAGACGCGCGGCAATCGCGGAATCCCGGCCGAGCTTATCGCGCAAACGCTGCACATGGGTATCCACGGTGCGATCGGTTCCCTCGTAGTCATCTCCCCAAAGGGTTTCCAACAGCCAGGCTCTGGTCAGTACGCGACCGGGATGGCGCATCAGCATCTCGAACAGATCGAATTCGCGCTTGCTCAAAATCACCGATTCGTCTGCGACCGTGAGCAGGCGCGCCATGGGGTCGAGTGTGCAGTCCGCCAACCGCAGCACAGGCGACGGCGCGTTAACGCGCTGCTGCTGCAATGATTGGTACGCCTCGGCCTTGCGCAATTGGGTGCGCACCCGCGCCAGCAATTCGCGCACACTGAATGGTTTGACGATGTAATCGTCCGCGCCGATTTCCAACCCGACAACGCGATCGATCTCGGAATCGCGAGCAGTGAGCATCAGCACTGGAAGTGAGGGCAAGGCCGCGCGAATCTGCCGGCAGATCTCAAATCCGTCAGGTGCTGGCAACATGACGTCGAGGATCGCCAGATCGATCTTGCTGTTGCCGAATACTTCCAATGCCTCCTGCCCGGTATAGGCCTGCACCGGATCGTGGCCGTCGGCTGCCAGCTCCTGCGCCAGCAGGTCGCTCAGGCTTTCCTCGTCTTCAGCGATCAGGATGCGGGCCATCAGGGTCAGGGCGATCCATCATCAATACGGCGGGCGACAGCGCACGAGCACAACCATCGCGGGAAGCACCCAAGCATACGCGCTTGCCTGCGGCGGATATCGGCATCCACCTGAGTAATGTGTCGAAATGCACACGGCCCGGTCACGGTTTCGATCCATGACGATGGGAAATGATCATGCAGCCATGGTCAGTGGCAGCGCTGACAATGCGACTGCGTCACACACAACTGCAACATGCACAATTACAGCGCGCACAATTACAGCGTGCACAACTGTAACTCCATCGCGGCGCCGTGCATAACGTTATAACCCGTTACGCGCGCACCAATGTCGCATTGCGGCGCGCCAGAATCAGGCATAGCAGCAATGCCGGCAGACCAACAATCGCGGTGCAGAGGAAAAACAGCGCATAGCCTTGCACCAGCGATCCGGACGCGGCCTGCAACCATTCCACTGCCAAGCCGGACAATCCTTTGAGCACTTTGCCCAGCAGCGCATAGAACGGACTCAGCAGCGCGTACTGGGTGGCGGTATAGCCGATGCTGGTCAGACTGGACATATAGCTCACCAGCGCGGTGCCGGCAAATCCGGTGGCAAAACCGTCGATCGCCATTGCTGAGACAAACACCGTCGCGTCGCCTCCTGCCCACGCCACCCAGCTGAAGGCTGCATTCGAACCAGGACCGAGGATCGCACCGGCCAATAGTGTCGGCACGAAGCCAAACCGTATCGCGCTGATCCCGGCTGCGGCGATGCCCAGCATGGCCGAAATCAGCCCAATCGACGCGCGCACTTCTCCGACAAATTCTTTGGAGATTCCGACATCAGAATAAAAGGGATTGTTCATCGGACCCATGACGAAATCCGGTAACCGATACAGGCTGATCGCTGCCAGCATCAACAACGCCCAGCGCCCATGGGTTTTAAAGAATGAGACGAATGGCCCGATGATCGCGTCCACCAAACCCGCTGCGCTCCACAGGGGCACGTGATGCGCCTGATCTGAGAGTTGTGAAACCACTGGCTCGCGCGCCATGAACAACGCCGCACCCAGACCCACACCCATCAGCGCGGCCATGACCCAGTACGACGGCGACCAGCCGATATAGGCCGCCAGGATCAGGATAAATGCATCGGTGACCAGCAACGCGGCGCGGTAGCCGAACTGGTTGCCGGAGGTGAGCAGGCCCAGCTGCTCAGCGCTGTCGGCGATCTCGATGCGCCAGGCATCGATCACGATGTCCTGAGTGGCCGAGGCAAACGCCGCCACCAAGGCCAACCCGCCGAATACCACTAACCCGCCCTGCGGCTGCACGATCGCCATTCCCGCCAGGGCGATGGCAACCACAATCTGCGACAACACCATCCAACCGCGCCGATGTCCAAGCCGGCCTAGCAGCGGCACGTCGGTTTTGTCAATCATGGGCGCCCACAAAAACTTGAGCGAATACGCCAGTCCGACCCAGGACAGGAAACCGATCGCAGACAGTTCACTGCCGCTCTCGCGCATCCAGTAGCCCATGGTATTGCCGACCAGATACAGCGGCAGCCCGGAGGAAAACCCGAGCAACAACGTGGTCAGCACCTTGGGCTGACGCAGTGCGCGCAGCACATTGCGGGCGCCGGTCTTTTTACTGGTGATGGCCTCAGTGGACATCGCGTTTCCTGGTGAAGCACCGCCTCCGCGCGAATAATGCGCGAGGAAGCGCGTATTGCGCCGGAGCCGTGCAGCTACAGATCGTAATCAACCAAATACGGCGCATGATCGGAAAAGCGCGGCTCGCGATGAATCGCGCAACTACGGATCTTGCTGCGCAGCGACGGCGTGATCAACTGATAATCGATCCGCCACCCAACATTATTGGCGCGCGCCGCACCACGCTGACTCCACCAGGTGTATTCCACCGCTTCGGGTTTGCACGCACGAAATGTGTCGATCCAGCCACTATCCGGCGCGGCGGTCAGTCCGTCGCCGCAGGCGTCGGCGATCATGCCGTTGAGCCAAGCGCGTTCGTGCGCCAAACAGCCGGAGTTTTTTTGGTTGCCTGTCCAGTTCTTGATGTCATTGCGCGCCCGCACGATATTCCAGTCACCGCACAACACATAATCCCGGTCGTCGACCAGCCATCCATCTAGAATCGGCTTGAACCAGGCCATCACGTCCTCCTTGACCGCCTGCCGCAGTGCGCCGGAACTTCCGGAAGGAAGGTACAACGACACCACCGACAGTTTGCCGAAGCGCGCCTCAAGATAGCGCCCTTCTTCATCGAAGTCGGGCCGGCCTAGTTCGGTACGCACTTCGTCCGGCTCGCGCCGGGCGTAGATCGCCACGCCGCTGTAGCCTTTCTTGGTGGTCGCATCGCGGAAAAACGCTTGGTAGCCATCCGGGAAAAATTCAGGCGCTGTCAGCTGGTGCGCTTGAGCCTTGGTTTCCTGCACGCACATCACATCGATGTCCTGGGTGGCGAACCAAGCAAAAAATCCCTTGCTGGCAGCCGAGCGCAGGCCATTGGCATTGAAGCTGAGGATGCGCATGCGAAGTTCCGAAAACCCAGGGTCTGTGCACGATGGATCAAACGCAACCGGGCTTGACCCGCGAGCGATCATAACAATGGCGCTGGGTTGACTGCACAGTCCGGGGTGCGAATCTGAACCGACTCGCTCGGCGCTGGGGCGTGGGAGAATCGCCACATGCACGACTCCTATACACGACTGATATGTCCCAACACATGCAAGATTATCGGCATCGCTTCTTGCAACTCGCCCTGCGCGCCGACGCCTTGAGTTTTGGCGAGTTCACGCTGAAATCGGGGCGCAGCAGCCCGTATTTTTTCAATGCAGGGCGATTCGATTCGGGTGCGGCGCTGGCTGCATTGGCTGGCTGTTATGCAGATCGAGTGGACGTGGCAGGAATGGAATTCGATCTGTTGTTCGGCCCTGCCTATAAAGGAATTCCGCTGGCCACGGCACTGGCCTGTGAATATGCCCGTCGCGGCCGCGATCTGGCCCTGGCGTGCAATCGCAAGGAAACCAAATCACACGGAGAAGGCGGCGCCTTGATCGGCGCAGCGCTTGCGGGCCGACGCGTGCTGATAGTCGACGACGTGATCACCGCCGGCATCGCGGTACGCGAATCGCTGGCGATCATCCGCCAAGCCGGCGCAACTCCCGTAGGCATTGCGATCGCACTCGACCGCCAGGAGCGTGTCAGCGATGACGATCCGCGCTCGGCTGCGCAAACACTCGCCGAGGATCAACAGCTACCCGTGATTGCCATTGCAACCCTAGACGACCTGCTGGACTTTGTCGGCCAGCACCATACGCACGCCGGCGAGCGGCAGCGGTTGCAGGCCTATCGGCAGCGCTATGGCAGCGGATATCCGCAGCGTGATCCAGTAAGCGGCGCCTAGGACGCGCCTAGGATCCACCTAGGGTTAGCCCTAGGTTTCGGCGCCGGGTGATTTTGGGCAATCTGTTAACTGTCAATTCAGCAGCCAAATATCGGGCAGCACAGACCAATAGCGGAGGGGTTGAAATGAATATTTCGATTGCTCGGGCCCAGTCGAGAGAGCAGGCCGGTTCGTTTGAAGGCAGCCAGGCCACGTATAAGGTGCGCCGCGGGGATACGCTGTCCAAGATTGCCAAACGTCTGGACGTCTCGCTGGCAGCCCTGAAGCGGGCGAATCCACAGATTCTCAATCCTAATGTCATCTACCCCGATCAGCGGATCAATCTGCCCGCAAACGCTGAGGCACGTGGTGTCAACCGCGGCGATGGAGAAATCCGGGCAACTGCCTCTAGGATGGCGCGTGTCGAGCAAATTTCCGATGCCATCGGCGGCGATGGTGTCACTGCCGCGCAACTGCGGCGCATCGTGCCTGGCCTGAGTGCATCCAAGGCCAACGAAGTTGCACCGCATCTGAATTCTGCGATGCGCGAGGCCAACATCAATACCCCAAGCAGGCAGGCGATGTTCATCGCGCAACTTGCGCACGAAAGTGGAGGATTTCGCTCCAACGAGGAGATCGCCAGCGGACGAGCCTACGAAGGGGACTCGGATCTAGGCAATACCCGTCCTGGCGATGGGGTGCGATTCAAGGGTCGCGGCTATATTCAGATCACCGGACGATACAATTACACCGCCGCCAGCAAGGCGCTTGGTCTTGATCTGGTCAACAATCCCTCATTAGCCTCGCGGCCAGAGAACGCCTCTCGCGTCGCCGCTTGGTATTGGAACAGCCGCGGCATCAATGCTGCCGCCGATGCCAAGGATCTGGTCAAGGCCACCCGGCTGATCAATGGCGGTACCAATGGCCTGGAGGATCGTAAAAAATATTACGATCGCGCAGCCGAGGTTCTCGGCAGCGACCGGAACAATCCCGCACCGCCACGTAACGATCCGCCGTCGCGCAACGATCCGCCACGCAACGAGCGACCGCGTAACGACGCGCCTTCAGGCGGCAGCTATCGAGTACGCAGTGGCGATACGCTCAGCGCCATCGCGGCGCGCAATGACACCACCGTCGGCGCGCTCATGCGTGCTAACCGCGGCAAGATCCAAAATCCGGACAGAATTTATGCCGGCCAGACGATCAATCTTCCTGGCGGTGGTGAAGCATCTGCAGGCGGCAGAGCACAGCGTTATACAGTGCGCAGCGGCGACACGCTCAGTGGGATCGCGGAACGGTTCAATACCAGCGTCAAGTCGCTCATGAGCAGCAACAGTGGTCGAATCCGCGATCAAGATCTGATCTACGCTGGGCAAACCATCGTGATCCCCAGTCGCAAAGACGCCGTTGAAACCGCCCGCAAGTCGGTCTATACGGTGCGTCAGGGCGATACGCTTTCCGGCATCGCCGAGCGCAAAGACACCACAGTCGAACGGCTGATGGCCGACAACCCTCGTATCAAGAACCCGGACCTCATTTATCCTGGGCAAATTCTGCGCATCTCCGGTCGCGCAACCGGTGAGGCCACGCCCGAGCCCAACCCGCCGCGCGTTGACAAGCCTAACAAGCCCTCCAATCCACCATCCGGCAACAACGGCAACGTGCCCGAATATCTGCCCTACACGGTTTATAGCACCGGTCGTGGCCCTGCCTTTGCTGTGCGCGATGCCAACCAATTGCAACCTCACCATTCGTATCAGTCGACGACTCGTAACGGCCAGCGACTGGAAGTGCGGGACGTGGTCCTGCACCGCAATGGCCAGTTGCAATCGAAGCAACAGGTGCCAGCGCCGCTACAGGGAACCGTCATCCATGCCGGTTGGATGGGTACTGCCGGAAAGGCCGTGGGCATACGCGATAGCAACGGGCAAGTGGCTTGGATCTTCCATATGTCCAGCATCGACGTACGCGCCGGTCAGCGGGTGCGTTACGGTCAGGATCTGGGCAATCAGGGAACAACCGGCAACTCCACAGGACCGCATGTGCATATCGAGGCCCCGTCCAAGGTGATAGATCGCTGGGTCAACGATCTGCTCGACGGCAGGTTTGACGGCCGTAATCGCTAAAGCTGGGCTCGCATATCACGGCTGCGCCCATCACAGCCGCGCCCATTAAAGCCGCCTCCATGACCGCTGGGGGCGGATGCGGCGCCCGCCGTCAGCGCTACCACATGGTCACGGGATCTGTAGCCAGAGGCGGGCCGCGGTGTGACCGCGCGCATGGCGTCGGGGTAGCATGCGTTTTTCCCAGCACACGGCGAACCCTTGGCCACCTCTCCTACCGACCAACCCAGCCGCCAGCAGGCTGAAGACGCCGTCCGCACGCTGTTGCGCTGGGCGGGTGAAGACCCTACCCGCGAGGGCTTGATCGATACCCCCAAGCGGGTGGTCAAGGCGTATACCGACTGGTTCAGCGGCTATGCGCTGGATCCTGACGAATATCTGCAACGCACGTTCGAAGAGGTCGCAGGCTACGACGAGATGATCGTGTTGCGCGATATCGAGTTCGAAAGCCATTGCGAGCACCACATGGCGCCGATCATCGGCAAGGCGCATGTGGGTTATCTGCCCGACGGCAAGGTCGTGGGCATCAGCAAGCTGGCACGCGTGGTGGACGCTTATGCTCGGCGCTTTCAAGTGCAGGAAAAAATGTCCAGCCAGATTGCAGGCTGCATCGAACGCGCCCTGGCGCCACGCGGGGTCGGCGTGGTGATCGAAGCGGCGCACGAGTGCATGACGACCCGCGGTATCCACAAGCGCGGCGTGAGCATGGTGACATCGAAGATGCTCGGCAGCTTTCGCGAGGATGCGCGCACACGCGCGGAATTTCTGCGTTTTATCGACGTTGGTCCCGGGCGCTAAACATTCGCGTTGCAGCCTAGGCTAGTGACAATGCTGGCAGCTGCTTCTCGACCTTCATACGCCGCGGTGACGACCAGATCCGCACCGCGCACCACATCGCCACCGGCGAAGATGCGCGGGTTCGCGGTCTGAAAAGGCAGCCCAGCTCCTGCGGCGCCATTGGTCGCGATGCGGCCGTTTGCCTGCACCGCCACGCCGTGTCCGCGTAACCACATCGGCGGATCAGGCAGGAACCCGAACGCGATGATCACCACATCGGCAGGCAGATCGGTTTCGCTGCCTGGCACATGTTCCACTGCGCTGCGCCCTGTTGCGTCGCCGACACTGGCCCGGGTCTGCACGACGCGTACCGCAGATACCGTCTGCTCACCCAACAAGGCCAGCGGCTGGCGATGGAACAGAAATTCCACGCCTTCCTCGCGTGCGTTGGCAACCTCACGCGCCGAACCGGGCATGCTGGCCGCATCGCGCCGGTAGACGCAGGCAACATGAGCAGCGCCCATGCGCACTGCGCTGCGCACGCAATCCATGCCGGTATCGCCACCGCCCAGCACCACCACCCGCCGGCCACGCAGGTCTGGCAAGTCGACTTCACTTTCCCAGCCGGCAATGGGTCGTGAGATTCCCGGATCACCATCGACCACGATGCGCCCGTTGCTGACCAGAAATGGCAGCGCCGGCAGCACGCCGCGCAAGTTTTGGCCGGGGAGACCGCCGTCAGTATAACGGTACGCGCCGAGTCCGAGAAATACCGCGTCATAATCCGCCAGCAAAGCGTCCAAGGTGATGTCGCGCCCCACTTCCACACCGAGTTGAAAGTCCACACCCATGTTCTGCAACACGTCGCGGCGCAATTCGAGCACCGCCTTATCGAGCTTAAAGTTGGGAATACCGAAGTGCAGCAGCCCACCGATCTGTTCGTAACGATCGAACACACAGGCCTGTATGCCCGCACGCGCCAGGCGGTCGGCGCAGGACAGACCCGCGGGCCCGGCGCCGACGATGGCCACCCGCCGATCGTTACTTGGTATCTGGGACAAGTCAGGGCGCCAACCCTGTGCCAGGGCGGTGTCGACGATGTATTTTTCCATCGCACCGATGCTGACTGCGCCGAACTGGCCCTCGTGCAAGGTACAGGCGCCCTCGCATAAGCGGTCCTGCGGGCAGACGCGTCCGCAAATTTCCGGCAGCGGATTGGTTTCGTGACATAACGTCGCCGCCTCGGCGATACGTCCTTCGCGCGCCAGCTCCAACCACTGCGGGATGTGATTGTGCAGCGGACAACCGTGGGCGCAGTAAGCGATGCCGCAGTCCAGACAACGACCCGCCTGCCGCGTCGCCTCGCCAGTGTTGAAGGCGCCATACAGCTCGTTCCAATCACCATTGCGACGCAGCTCCAGCGGAATCCGCGCTGGCATTGCGCGTGACGATTCCAGAAATGCAAATGGCGTCTTGTGGCTCATACCTTCACCCTGCGCAGGGCCAAATCATCCAGAACATCTCCTGTGCTGCAAACACATGCAACGCGAGTGAAGTTCGCAGGCACATTGTCGGGTGCGGCGACCACAGCGCGGTGCTTGATGGCTGTCGTCACAGACGCAAAAGCCGCTATCACGCCGCCCTCCGCAAACTCTCAGCAAGTGATTCCAGACTGGCCGCCTTGGGTTTGACCAGCCAGAACTTGCCCAGGAAATCGCGCATCTGTTCGGCAATACGTGCAGCCCAGGCGCTGTGGGTGTACTGCACATGCGCCTGCAGCAAATCGAGCAGATGCGAGCGATGCGATGCAAAGCCTTCTGCATTGATCCGCA
>Ga0153982_1000284_pt1 | contig 14425 bp, 10 predicted proteins | sample TSGA066MetaG_FD_104743 | JGI IMG/M metagenome (GOLD analysis project Ga0153982, IMG submission 104743) | Attine ant fungus gardens microbial communities from Georgia, USA - TSGA066 MetaG | ecosystem: Host-associated > Fungi > Mycelium > Unclassified | place: USA: Georgia, Alexander Wildlife...
CCACCGCTTCAACCTCGATAATGCGTTTTTCGACCACCGCACCGCGCGGCAACGGCTCGCACGCATGGTGCAGGACCTGGTAGCCCCCGCCGCGATCGCCGCGTGCCAGTTGCACCAGCTTCACCGCGCTCGAACCGATGTCCACCCCCAACAGGGGCGCTGCTCGTGCGGGCGTTGCTCGTGTAGTGATCCCTCGCATCACGATCTCCTTGTGACGATGCGCGCCATCGCAGTCCAGCGGGCGCCTGTTTTCCCCTTTCGCGGCCTACTTCATAACGGAGTTTTCACGCGCTGGCAACTGGCGAGGCGTGGATCCGCGCGAATTCGATTCGCGACTGACCCATCTCGCTCGCGATATGGGCTGCAGTGCGCAGAATCCCTGCTCGATTTCCGCGTAAATGCCGGACCTTCCCAAATGCCGGACCTTCCCATCACCGCTGAATGCAGCGCGGGCTGTGGGTGGTTCAGATTGCTCCTCTATACTCCGCCCACTTGTCTGCTCTTCTCAAATCCTGATGTCCCGCTCCCGCCGTTTGCTTCGCTGGGCCGCGATCGGCTTGCTCGGCATAGTCCTGCTAGGTGGCCTGGCTCTAGGATTGGTGTACTGGCTGATTTCTTCCAAGCTGCCGGACGTGTCGAGTTTGCGCAATGTCGAGCTGCAGGAGCCGCTCTACGTCTATGCGCGCGACCGCCGACTAATGGCCATGTTCGGCGAAACGCGGCGTTATCCTGTCGACATCGCCAAAGTACCCGAGACGGTGAAGCAAGCGTTTATAGCGATCGAGGATGCGCGCTTTTACCAGCACCACGGCGTGGATTACAAAGGCGTCGGGCGGGCGATCTGGCTGCTGCTAACCACCGATGCCAAACGCGTCCCCGGCGGGTCGACGATCACTCAGCAGGTTGCGCGTCAATTCTTCCTCAGTTCCGAATACAGCTATATCCGCAAGCTGTCGGAAATGCTGTTGGCAATGCGCATGGAACGCGAATTAAGCAAGGATGAGATTTTCGAGCTGTACTTGAACAAGAGCTTCTTCGGCAACCGCGCGTACGGGGTCGCGGCTGCTGCCGAGTTTTACTACGGCAAGTCTCTGGATCAGTTGGCGTTGGACGAAATCGCATCGCTTGCAGCGATCCCGAAATTTCCTTCGAGCGGCAACCCGCTCAGCAACCCGGAGCGGGCGCGCGAACGCCGTGATTATGTACTCACACGGATGCGTGAGTTGGGGTACATCAATATTGCACAAGAACGCGCAGGACAAGCGGTGGCGATGCATGCCAGCCCGCATGAGCGGCCCATCGAGGTGTACGCGCCGTACGTGGCCGAAATGGTGCGCCAGGAAATGATTGCGCGCTTTGGCGGCGACGTGCTAACCCGCGGCTACCATGTCATCACTACGATCGATCCCGAACTGCAGGCCGCGGCAGACGCAGCCGTTCGATCGGGGCTGGCCACCTACGATCACCGTCACGGCTGGCGCCAGGTGGAACAGCGTTTCGATCTGGCCGAGAACGAGGACGCCGCTGCCGCGGCCGCACGCCTACGCGGGATACCGACCCAGGCTGGCCTGATGCCAGCGGTGGTATTGGGCACTGGCAACGGCAGCGCCGATGTGGTCCTTGCTGATGGCACCGAATTGACCTTGGACGCGTCTAACACCCGCCCCTGGCCAGGACGCAGCCCAGCGGCGCTCTACCGGCGCGGCGATCTTGCGCGGATCAAGCGCATCGATCCGCCAAAGGACAAGGATGGCAACGTCGATCCTGACGCCAGGCCGAGTTGGCGGGTCGACCAATTGCCGCGCGCCCAGGCTGCGGTGATTTCGCTGGATTCGCAGACCGGCGCGTTACGCGCCTTGATCGGCGGTTTCAGCTACGCGGGCAGCAAATTCAACCGCGCCACCCAGGCCCGTCGCCAACCCGGCTCCGCGTTCAAGCCGTTCATTTATGCCGCCGCGTTTGAAAAAGGATTCAATCCGACTTCGATCGTGCTTGACTCGCCGATGGTGTTCAGGGATCGCCGCAATCGTTTGTGGCGTCCGCAAAACGATAGCGGCAACTTCGCAGGCCCCATTCGCGCGCGCGAAGCCTTGGTGCAATCGCGCAACCTCGTCTCGGTGCGCCTGCTCGACTCGATCGGCGTGGCCTACGCGCGCCGCTATATCAGTCACTTTGGATTGGACGAAGCGCTGCTGCCGTCGAATCTGTCGCTATCGCTCGGCTCTGCCTCGCTGCCGCCGATGATAATCGCCGGCGGCTATGCCACGTTCTCCAACGGCGGTTTTCGGATCACCCCTTGGCTCGTTGATCAGGTCGTCGATCGCAATGGCGCGGAGGTGTTCAAGGAATCCCCGCCCACCGCCTGTCCACACTGCAGTATTGATCGCGTCGGCAAACCGGTACCGACGTCTACGGTGGTCGGCGGATTTGATCTCGGCCCGGCCGGCGCTGCGCAACCGGTGGCGAAGAAGGAGCCGGCCAAAGACCAGCGACAGGAGCCGCCAAACGCTGCGTCCCAGCCCGACACCGCAGAACGCAAATCCGCAGGTCTTCTTGCTGCGGACGTCAAGATCGCGCCCCGGGCGATCGATTCCCGGGTTGCGTATCAATTGGTCTCGATGATGCGTGACGTGGTCAAGCGCGGGACAGGAACCGCGGCCAGGGTGCTGAAACGCGAGGACGTGGGCGGCAAGACTGGATCGACCAACGACCACCGCGACGCCTGGTTCGCCGGCTTCGGTGGGCCCTACACCACCGTCGTCTGGGTTGGACGCGACGACTTCAAATCGCTGGGTTACCGCGAATACGGCGGCAGGGCAGCGCTTCCGATCTGGATCGATTACATGCGCACGGCCTTGAAAGAACAGCCTGTGGCGGAGAACGTCCCCCCAGAAGGCATGGTCGAGGTTAGCGTTGCCGCAGGCGGGCGACTGGTCAGGGCAGGCAAAGGGGCGAGCGAATGGGTCAAGGTCGAAGATATGGAGCGGTTTGAAAATGCGATCGACTATGGCCCTGAGCCGCAAGGACCGGCCGCGGATGTGTTCGACATCTTTTAAGGCGGATGTTTTTATGCGGGTGATCTTCAGCGTGCGCGATGCGGGTCAAAGCATCCTTGCGCGCGCCTAGGGCACGGCGATGTTGCGTTGTGGCCCCTGTCTGGTTATGGCCCGCCGAATCTGGTCAGGCGGTGCGGAACACATCACATCCGCTGAGCCCGGCTGACACTGCGTCACAGACTGCCTGTGCGGGAATGGCGATCGCTGGCTTGTCGCTGATTTGTCGCTGATTTGTCGTCATCCATCAACTCATCGCTCACTTGGGCATCGGTTACCCTCGGCCTGGGTCGTTAGGAATCGCATTCATGTCCCATGCCCGAGCGCACGCCAACCAGCACGCCCAGACCCGAACCCGTGAACGCCGCCAGCGCCTGGCCCACGAAGCCGCGCGACTCATTGCCGAGGGCGGTGTCCGGGATTACCGCCAAGCCAAGCTCAAAGCCGCCAGTCGACTGGCTATCCACGACGACGCATCGCTGCCGCGTAACCGCGAGATCGAACACGCGCTGCGTGAATACCAGCGCCTGTTCCAGGGTGATATCCAGACTCATGACCTACGCCTGCGCCGGCAGGCGGCGCTACGGGCAATGCAATTTCTCGCCGACTTCGATCCACGCCTGACCGGACCGGTGCTGGAAGGGACTGCCGACGGCAACACCCCCGTCACCTTGCACCTGTATACCGACGACCCCAAGGCGGTTGCGCGCTTCCTGGAAGATCACGGCATCCCCGCAGTAGCCCGCAGCCGACGCCTGCGCCTGGATCGCGTGCGCAGCGAAGATTTCGATGTCTGGGTTTTCAGCGCCGAGGGGCTGACCTTCGATCTGACCGTGCTTCCTACCAATGCCCTCAGGCAGGCGCCGTTGTCGAACATCGATGAACGCCCGATGCAGCGTGCCTCCGCAGCACAATTGCACAGACTGCTGGACGAAATAGACCCAGCCCTGCCCTGGTGATCTGAGCAGGAAGACCTACGCCTGGCGCTTGTCGATAGCGGTGTAATCGCGCTGGTCCGAACCGGTGTAGATCTGCCGCGGCCGCCCAATTTTATTATCTGGATCGTCCTGTTGTTCTAACCAGTGCGCCACCCAACCGGCGGTACGGGCGATGGCAAACATCACCGTAAACATCTCGATCGGGATATTCAGCGCTTTGTAGATGATCCCGCTGTAAAAATCGACGTTGGGGTAAAGCTTGCGCGCAACGAAATAATCATCCTGAAGTGCGGCCTCCTCCAGCTTGATCGCTACCTCCAGCATCGGGTCATCCACCCCCAATTCGTTGAGGACTCTGTGGGTCATCTCGCGAATGATTTTGGCGCGAGGATCGAAGTTCTTGTACACACGATGGCCAAAACCCATCAAACGGAAACCGGATTCCTTGTCCTTGGCGCGATCGATCGCAGCGCGTACGTTATCGGGCGTGCCGATCTCTGCCAGCATTTTCAACACCGCTTCATTGGCGCCACCATGGGCCGGCCCCCACAACGCCGCGACCCCGGCCGCCACGCAGACGTAAGGATTGGCGCCGGTGGAGCCGACTAGCCGCACCGTCGAGGTGGACGCGTTCTGCTCATGGTCTGCGTGCAGGATGAACAGCAGATCCAAAGCCTTGGCCGCCACAGGCGGCAGTTCCAGTGGTTCGCTAGGCACCTCGAACATCATGTGCAAGAAGCGGTCGACGTACTCAAGGTTGTTGCGCGGATAACGCAATGGCCAGCCGACCGAATATCGATGGCAGGCCGCAGCGATCGTCGGCACCTTGGCAATCAGGCGGATTGCCGCCAAATGCCGTTGCTCGGGATCTTCGTAATCCAGATTGTTGTGGTAGAAGCTGGCCATCGAACCAAGCATGCCCACCAGCATCGCCATCGGGTGCGCGTCATGGCGAAAGCCGCCAAGAAAATTCTTGAACGCATCGTGCATCATCGTGTGATGCGTGACCTCACTCTCGAACGTCTTGAACTTAGCTGCGCTTGGCAGCTCGCCCATGGTCAGCAGATAGGCCACTTCAAGAAAGCTCGACTGCTCGGCGAGTTGTTCGATCGGATAGCCGCGATACAGCAAGACGCCAGCGTCACCGTCGATGTAGGTGATGGCCGACTTGCACGCGGCAGTCGCGGTGAATCCGTTGTCGTAGGTGAAGCAACCCGTGTCCTTCGGCAACTTGGCGATGTCGATACAGGGATTGCCTAGGGTGCCGGTCAGCACCGGCAGGGCAACCGTTTGGTCGCCGACCTTGACAGAGACTTCGTTGGGTGCGGGTTGATCGGGCACGAGTGGCTCCTGTTCGACACTGGTGTTCGACACTGGAACCGGACGATCGGACCCGGCCTCTCCAGCGTGGTGCATGCGTAGCGCCACGATTGCGGCGGTGCAGCACATTCTCGCATAGCGTGCGCCGCTGGGCTGGGCCTAGCTGTTATTCACGCCGATGCGTGGCGCAGTAGATGACGACGATACCGGAAAATGAACACGGCCGCTCATAGAGGCGGCCGTCAGAAACTGCACCCGTCTGGTGCCTACTCTCGGTGCTTAAGCGTCGTGCCTAAGCTCCTGGTGCTTACTTCGCGTAACGCTTCTTGAACTTATCAATCCGCCCGCTGGTATCCATGATCTTGTTCTGGCCGGTATAGAACGGATGCGATGCCGAGGACACCTCAACCTTGATCAGCGGATACTCCTTGCCATCGTCCCACTTGATCGAGTCCTTGCTCGACAATGTGGAACGGGTCAGGAACTTGAAATCCGAGGTGATGTCCTGGAACACGACCTCGCGGTATTCGGGATGGATATCAGCCTTCATGGCGGCGCTGACCAATAAAGAAAAGTAGCCGGGCAGTATAGCGGGCCCGGGTAACCCGAGACAAGACTGACTAACCCGCCAGCGGGTACCGACTGTCGCGACGTCATCCCCGCAACCGTACTGCGTGTCGCAGCTGTTCCAATGCCGCAGGACTGTTCGCGATGCCACAGACCCGCAGCAGGCTCAGGCAGAGGCGTAGCGCGCGGCACTGCCTACCCAGCGCGCGATGATGCGATCTGCCAGCTCCGGCGAATCCGCCATGATCTGGTTGGCCAGCGCACGAACCTGAGGCAGCAGGGCGGCATCGCGGCTGAGTTCAGCGATGCGGAAACTGGGTAGGCCGGTCTGACGCGTGCCGAGCAGTTCACCAGGACCGCGCAGCTCCAGATCTTTTTCGGCAATCACAAAGCCGTCATTGGTCGCGCGCATCGTCTCCAAGCGCCGCTTGGCCATCAACGACAGCGGCGGCTGATACAACAGCGCACAAGTCGAGGCGGTGCTGCCCCTTCCTACCCGACCACGCAGCTGATGCAATTGCGCCAGCCCCAAGCGTTCGGCGTTTTCGACGATCATCAGCGAGGCATTGGGTACGTGGACGCCGACTTCGATCACGGTCGTCGCCACCAACAGATCCAACTCTCCTGACTTGAATGCCTGCATCGCCGCGTGTTTCTCTGCTGGCCGCATTCTTCCGTGAACGAAACCCATGTTTAGGCTCGGCAGCGCCGCTGACAGCGTTTCGAACGTGGTCTGCGCCGCCTGTGCAACCACTTCATCGCTTTCATCGATGATCGTGCACACCCAATAGGCCTGACGACCCTGTGCGCAGGCATCGTGAATCCGTTCGATCAACTCAGGGCGGCGCTCGGCGCTGAGCACGACCGTCAGCACCGGCTTGCGCCCAGGGGGCAGTTGGTCGATCGCCGACACGTCCAGATCGGCGTAGGCAGTCATCGCCAGCGTGCGCGGAATCGGTGTTGCGGTCATGACCAGTTGATGCGGCACCCGCTGCTGCAACACGCTAGCACGATGCGTATCTTGCGGCGCATTCGAATCGGACGATGGCGCCAGAACGATGCCCTTGTCGCGCAACGCCAGACGCTGGTGCACGCCGAAACGGTGCTGCTCATCGACTACGACTAGCGCAAGATCATGGAAGGCGACGCCTTGTTGCATCAGCGCATGCGTGCCCACTACCACCTGCGCCGCACCGGTAGCGACTTCTTCCAGCACGCGCGCTCGTGCCTTGCCGGCGACCTTGCCCGCCAACCAGGCGACCCGGATTTGCAGCGGTTGCAGCCACGCGCGCAGATTGACCAGGTGCTGCTCGGCCAGCAGCTCGGTCGGCGCCATCAAGGCCGCTTGCTGGCCTTGCTCGACCGCCAGCAACGCCGCCAGCGCCGCGATCACGGTCTTGCCACTGCCCACGTCGCCTTGCACTAAACGCAGCATCGGCCTGTCCCGCGCCAGATCGGCACGCACCTCGGCGAAGACACGCTCCTGTGCGGCGGTCAGCGCAAACGGCAACGCGCGACGCAGCCGATCAACTAGCACTCCGGCACTATCGAGTCGATGGGCACCTTGGCGCTGCAACGCGATGCGCTGACGCCGCAGGCTGAGCTGGTGCGCCAGTAGTTCCTCAATCGCCAATCGACGCTGCGCAGGATGATTGCCAGCCAACAATGCCGCCACATCGACATCGCGCGGCGGGCGGTGCAGGGTCAGCAGCGCTTCGCGCAGCGCGGGCAAGCGCAAATCTGTGCGCGCATGGACCGCTAGCAGTTCCAATGTCGGCGCATCCGGCAGCTGATCCAGCGCCTGCGCGATCAGCCGCCGCAACACGGCCGGACCGACTCCTTCGATCGTTGGATACACCGGATCCAGCGATTCGCCCAGCGCATGATCGGCGGTTTGATCTAACACTCGATAGCTCGGATGCACGATCTCCAGCCCGTACTGGCCCGCCCGCGGCGTTCCATAGGCGCGCACACACGCGCCGAGCTTGAATTGATTGACCTGCTGCGAGCGGAAATGGAAGAAGCGCAGGATCAACGTTGCCGACGATTCGTCGCCAATGGCGACTTTGAGCATCGGCCGATAACGAAAGCCGCGCTCGACTGCCTCGACTTTGCCCTGCACCTGCACCGCAACACCAGGCTGCAATGCAGCGATCGGTGTCAATGCAGTACGGTCCTGATATTGCCGAGGCAGCAGCAGCCACAGGTCCTGCATGGTCACCAAACCACGCGCCGCCAATTTCTCCGCCACTCTTGCGCCAACGCCACGCAGACTGGTAAGCGGTTGCTGACCGGGGTCTAAGACTGCGCCGTCCGACATCTGGGGCATCAACCTAGCATGAGGGTTGGACGCGTCCGATGGAACCTCGGACTGGCACTGATTCGGGTCGGGACATTCAACGCAGTCAGTCGCGCGCGTAGAAAATCAAGTCCGCCGCTTCGAACATCCGCGCTCTTGAACGTCCACGCTTTCGAACATCCATGCTCTTGAACGTCGACACTCTCGAACATCCGCGCTCTCGAAAATCCGCGCTAACGCGGATCAGCGCACCATTATCGCGTCGACTTCGAATATTGCGCCTTTGGGCAAGCCGGATACCTCGATCGTGGAGCGCGCAGGGTAGGGCTGGCTGAAGTACTCGGCCATCACCGCATTGACTGCTGCGAACTGGCTTAAGTCAGTCAGATACAGTCCGACCCGAACAATGTCGTCCATCGACCCGCCGGCACCTTCACAGACTGCCTTCAGATTATCGAACGCGCGCCGCGCTTCGGCTTCGATGCCGCCGACGACCAACTCACCGGTCACCGGGTCCAGCGCGATTTGACCAGAAAAGAACACCATGGCGCCAGCGCGAGTAGCTTGCGAATATGGACCGATGGCGGCGGGAGCTTGAGCAGTTTTAATAGATGCACGTGGCATAGGGCGCGGGTAATCTGGTGGGCTAGGGCGTGAGAGTGGAGATCCCGACCAGGTGCGTACGCAAGCGTTGCTCGCCCTGGCTGTGATCACGCGGTACTGAAATCGTGGATCCTAAGCGCTGCTGTCCGATAGAACGCGAACTCTTGAAGTGCTGAATTTGGAAACTCCCACCCTATCTCATCTCCATCCAGACGGCGACATTCCGTCCGCTGCTCATAATCGCTGCACCCCGTGTACCACCGTCAGCCGGCGGGTGCGGCGGATAACCTCCGCCAGATGTCTGCGATCAGCCACTTCCACCCCGAATCGGATCGCGGAGACATTGCTGTCGCGCTCGAGGTATTCAACCAAATCAATATTGCCTTCTGCCTGCGCGATTGCAGCGGCTACTTGCGCCAGAACACCGGGCCGGTTGTCCACCTCGATCCGCAATGCGGCATGGAAATCTCCGGACACTTCGCGGTCCCAGCCGATCGCGACCCAACGTTCGGGGTATTTGCGGTAATCGACCACATTGGGACACTCCAGACGGTGCACCATCAGACCTTTGCCAGTGGTATGGAACCCCATAATGTCGTCGCCAGGAATGGGCAGGCAGCACTGGGCAAAACTCACTACACCGCGTTCGTGTCCTGTGATCAGGATCCGCTCGTCACGGTAATGCAGCGAATCGAGCAAATCGGGCATGTCATTGGCCTCGCGCACCAAGCCGCGCGCCACTTGCCGCGGCATCCGCGTGCCCAGCGCGATATCCGACAGTAGCGCTTCCAAGCGCGGATACCGATTTTCGCTGAGGTAGCCATCGAGCTGCTTCGCCGGCAAGCGATCGAGCGATGTGCCCAGCGCCTCAAGCGCACGATCTAGCATGCGATGTCCGAGCTGGACCGCATCTTCGTGTTCAAGCTGTTTGAGCTGATGCCGAATCGCAGTGCGCGCCTTCCCCGACACCACCGACTCCAGCCACTGCGGATTGGGCGCGGCCGCTTTCGCGGTGATGATCGACACCTGCTGACCATTGGTCAGCTTGGTACGCAGCGGAACTAGCTTGCCGTCCACGCGGGCTGCCACTGCGTGATTGCCCACATCCGTATGCACCGCGTACGCAAAATCGATTGCGGTGGAATTGCGCGGTAGCGCCAAGATGTCACCCTTTGGCGTAAACAGATACACCTCGTCGGGAAACAGATCGATCTTGACGTTCTCTAGAAATTCCAAAGACGAGCCAGTGCCGCGCTCGGACTCCAGCAGATTGGCGATCCAAGATTGCGCGCGATTCTGCGCCCCTGTGATCTTGCCGCCTCCATGTTTGTAGTTCCAATGCGCAGCAATGCCACGTTCGGCAACCAGATCCATTTCTTCAGTTCGAATCTGGACTTCGATCGGCGAGCCATAAGGCCCGAACAGCACGGTATGCAGCGACTGATACCCGTTAGCTTTGGGGATGGCGATGAAATCGCGGAACCGTCCGTCCAGTGGCTTGTACGCCCCGTGCACGATGCCTAATGCGTGATAGCAGTCAGCCACGTTCTGCACCACGATGCGGAAGCCGAAAACATCCATCACCTGATCAAAAGTTTTGCCCTCTGCGCGCATTTTGGAATAAGTGCTCCATGGGGACTTCACTCGACTCATCAACCGATAATCGATGCCCTCTTTGGTCAGACGCTGGGCCAATTGCGCCTCGATCTTGGCGAGCGATTCGCGCCGCACCAGCGGCTGGTTGCGGATTCGCTGCTCCAGCACCTGATGCCGCAATGGATGCAAGGCTCGAAAACCCAGGTCCTGCAGTTCGGTCTTGAACAGGTTCATGCCCAAACGCTGGGCGATAGGGGCATAGATCTCCAGAGTTTCACGCGCGATCCGCACACGTGCGCCGGCGGACTGCGCGCCGAGCGTCCGCATGTTGTGCAGGCGATCGGCCAGCTTGATGAGGATGACGCGCAAATCGCGCGCCATCGCCAGCAGCATTTTGCGAAAACTTTCGGCGGCCGCTTCCTGGTAGCTGGCGAACTGCAGCTTATCCAGCTTGGTCACGCCTTCCACCAGTTCGGCCACCGTCGCACCGAATTCGTGTGCCAACGTCTCGCGGGTGAGCGGCGTGTCCTCGATCGTATCGTGCAAGATCGCGGCGATCAGAGATTCAACATCCACTCCTTGCTCGGCCAACGCGGTGGCGACCGCCACCGGATGGGTGATGTAAGGCTCACCCGATTTGCGCGTCTGCCCGGCGTGCGCCGCAGCGCCCACTGCCCAAGCGCGACGCAACGACACCACCTGCTCGGGCGGCAGGTAGCTTGCGGCTTTTTCCAGCGTGCGCACGTACTCCGGGACGTTTTCGTCGGCAGGAACAGGCGGCAGCACCAGGGTCCGCGCGGGCTCGGCAGAGGGCATGAAAGCGAGACTAAGCCAAAAGCGGGCGCGATTGTTGGCCCAGGATCGCGCAAGTGACGATTGATAAAGACGAGAACTTGCTGTGCATGGCAGCAAAACGACCCCTGCCAGATGACTTGGGATTCACACTCAGAATTCACACTCAGGATTCGCACCCAGCATCCGAACCTTGCAATCGAATGAGAACAACCCGGATCGAGCCGGCGTTGCCGCAGCAGGCGTTGCCACATGCGGGCGTTGCCATAGCAAAAGCCCCGCATCGGCGGGGCGCAAGCAACCTATGGATGCAACGATCCGGACAACACGCCGATTAACGCTCGGATCAGGTCAACGCTCGGATCAAGTTAACGCACCGATCAAGTTAACGCACCGACCAACTGAACGCTCCGATCAATATGTCGCCTAATCGGGACCAATGACGCGAGTTAAATCAGCAACGAATCAGGACCAACCTGTCGCGGCCTAGCGTACGGCCTTGCTCAATCGTCACCCTTCATATCATCGTCATTGACGACTACCTCGGCGGCAGCCCACTCCATCGCCTCGCGTTCCTTGCGCTCGCGCTCGGCTTTTTCAACCGCGTCGATATAAGGCTGGTCGATACGGCGGGCAGCGATCTCACGCAGCGCCAACACCGTGGGCTTGTCGTTGGCCTCGTTATTGTCGAGCTGGGCATCGACACCATTCGCGAGCTGGCGCGCGCGCTTAGCCGCCATCATCACAAGTTCGAAGCGGTTATCAACGACTTCAAGGCAGTCTTCTACGGTAATCCGAGCCATGGGCGATACCGCGGCCGGGCTGGCCGCTCCTGTGCAATCAACGGGACCGGACATTCTAGCGGCGAGCCCGCGATCGTGCAAACACTCGCTTTGAAATCAACAGGTTGCATCGAAACGGGGGCAGACCTGCGCCAACCCAGCTTGCAACCGATGCGCGGATGCCTAGTCGGTCAACAAGGCCGAGATCAACTTGGCATGACGCGCCACCTGCACGTCCTTGCGCAACCGGCTTGCGGTGAAGATCGCGTACATCTCGTCGACTGCCACGTTGAAATGCTCATTGACGATCACGTAATCGAATTCGGTGTAATGGCTCATTTCTTCGCGCGCGGCCGCAAGCCGGCTCTGGATCGTCGCTTCATCGTCCTGTCCGCGTGTGCGCATGCGTTGCTCCAACGCCTGGCGTGAAGGCGGCAAGATGAAAATGCTGACCGCATTGGGCACTTTGGCCCGTACCTGACGTGCGCCTTGCCAGTCGATTTCCAACAACACGTCCTGACCGGCAGCCAACTGCGGCTCGACCGACTGCCGCGCGGTGCCCTTCCAATCTCCATGTACCAACGCGTATTCGAAGAAATCACCAGCCGCAACCATGCGCTCAAACTCCTGCGCGCTGATGAAGTGGTAATGCTCCGCGTGACGCTCACCCGGCCGCGGCTGACGCGAGGTGAACGAGATCGACAAGCTGATCTTGGAATCACGCGCAAGACAGGCATTGACGATGCTCGATTTCCCAGCGCCGGAAGGGGCAGCGACGATGTAAAGAGTGCCGCGCATGCGCTAAAACACCTGTGACTGGCGGCTAGGGTCCGAGACATATCGGATAAGCCGCGATACCGACGGAACTCTCCTGGTCCCCGGTTCCCGATCACCGGTCAAGACCCTACTCAATGTTCTGCACCTGTTCGCGCAGTTGATCAATCAGCACCTTTAGCTCCACCGCCGCATTCGTACTGCGGATGTCGACCGATTTTGAGCCAAGTGTGTTGGACTCGCGGTTGAATTCCTGGAGCAGAAAATCCAATCGCCTGCCCGCAGGTTCGAACTGGACCAGAATCCGGCGGATTTCAGTTACATGGCTGGTCAAGCGATCCAGTTCTTCATCCACATCGAGCTTTTGCAGCCATAACACCAGTTCCTGCTCCACTCGCCCAGAGTCCGCAGGCTGTGTCAGCTCGGTCAGACGATGCTCAAGTTTGGCTCGCTGCGCTGCCCGAATTTCGGGAATCAGAGCACGCACCTGGCCGACGATACGCTCGATCGCGTCGACCCGTGCATTGATCACCGCTGCCAACTGGCTGCCTTCGCGCTCACGTGTGGCGACGAACTGATTCAGCGTGTCATCCAGCAGCGATAACGCTTCCGCACTCAACGCCTTGACGTCTAACTCGCCGGTCTGAAGCACGCCGGGAAATGCGAGCAAGTCGGTAAACTGCACCTGCAATTGGGGAAATTGTGCATCCAGCCGCTGCGCAAGCTGACCAAGCTGCTCGACGAGCCTGTCATTGAGCATCAGTTGTCCTGCACCAGATTCACCGCGCAGTCGAATGACCAAATCCAGTTTGCCACGCGCCACGCGCGCGGCGACGCGCTCGCGCAGCGCTGGCTCCCACGCCCGCAATTCTTCAGGAAGCCGCATTCCGATCTCGAGAAATCGATGATTCACCGCGCGCATTTCGCAGCTAAGCGTGCCATGGCGGGTGGCGCGCTCGCAGGCGGCGAACGCGGTCATGCTGCGGATCATGCGCCTGCGGACCATCGTGACGACCGGGCGGCAGAGTATGCCATCGACATGCGCCGCCTGAGTCGACGCGGTGGTCATGGCTGCGCCTCAACGCGGTGATCCCAGGCAGGCACGATAGGCAGGTTCGATAGACTGGCCTGTTAGACTCGCCGGCTCGAACGACAGGTTCAGGCAGTATGTCCGGCAGTCCGCATTGCGTCCGCCCCAGTGGTCGTGCGCCAGACCAGTTACGCGACGTGTCCATCGTGCGCGGATTCACCCAACACGCAGAAGGCTCGGTGCTGATCAGCTTTGGCCAAACCCGGGTTCTGTGCACGGCCAGCGTTGAACATCGGGTACCGGCCTTTCTGCGCGGCAAAGGCGAGGGCTGGGTTACCGCAGAATACGGAATGCTGCCTCGTGCGACCCATACCCGCAGCGACCGTGAAGCGGCACGCGGCAAGCAGGGCGGACGCACGCTGGAAATCCAGCGCTTGATCGGCCGTAGCCTGCGCGCATGTGTCGACCGCAGTGCGCTGGGAGAGCGCACCATCACCTTGGACTGCGATGTGCTGCAAGCCGATGGCGGGACCCGTACCGCCGCAATCACCGGCGCTTATGTCGCCATGATCGATGCGGTCAGGCAGCTGCAATCGCGCGGCGAACTGTTGCCGGCGCAAGGCGGGCGCGATCCGGTGCATGGTGCGATCGCTGCAGTCTCGGTCGGAATC
>Ga0153982_1000289_pt1 | contig 14172 bp, 9 predicted proteins | sample TSGA066MetaG_FD_104743 | JGI IMG/M metagenome (GOLD analysis project Ga0153982, IMG submission 104743) | Attine ant fungus gardens microbial communities from Georgia, USA - TSGA066 MetaG | ecosystem: Host-associated > Fungi > Mycelium > Unclassified | place: USA: Georgia, Alexander Wildlife...
ATCGCCCCCTGACTCAGGGGGCTTTGGAATTGATTAGGCTGCGCCGGCATCAATCCCAAAGTTTGCGATGCAAACGTTGGGCCCCGGCCTTGCGCTTTCACACCCGCGGCGCGAATCGCCGCCTGTGGCACCTCGTCATCCCCGCGAAAACGGTGATCCAGTGACTTTACGTCGTTGAAAATCAAAGACGCTGGGTTCCCGCTTTCGCGGGAATGACGTTCAAGTGATCCGCGAGACTTAGCCGCACGACACCGCACTGGAATCTATCTCACTTCGGAATTACATTGCTGCACCGAATGTTCCAAGTCGTCATCCCCATGAAAATACGAAGCGCTTTTCGACAGCGCGCAGCCCTGGTCATCTGGCGGCTTTGATTGCCAATGACTCAACGTCCACGCAGCCTCGTGTGTGTGCAGATGATGAGCTTGATTGTTATCAATCATTTGATTGTGGGATAAGTTTTACAATGAACGAATGGTCATCAGCTTGGGTGAATTTGCCGGATTGGTGGCGGGCACTATCGTCAAGGCTCGTTCTGCGCTGGTCATGGCCCACGCAAGTAGTGGCTGATGATGGTGCTCAGGCATAAGCCAATATGGCAAGATCTTGCGGCCTGCCGGCAGGCGATCGCCTTGTTGCGCAAAATGCGCTCGCTGATGGGCCGGCTTGGTCGGCAATTGGATTTCGCCGGATGTCTGGATCAACTCCGCATTGCGCACACGCATGGGCGGAACTTCATCCAGTTGTTTGACTGCGCGCGGTTCGGCTAAGCATGGCCATGCATCGCAGCACTATCGCTCTCGCAGCCGGCGGCACGGGGGGGCATTTGTTTCCGGCTGAGGCGTTGGCGCGGGAATTGATGGGGCGGGGGCATGGAGTGGTGCTCTATACGGAGCGGCGTGGTGCGCAGTACGCGCAGGCGTTGGATGGGATCACGCATGTGGTGCTGCCTGCAAGCAGTCTGGCCGGTGGTGTGGGCGACAAGCTGGCGGCACTGGGGACCATTGCGCATGCGCTGTGGCAGGCACGCGCGGATATGAAATCGCGTCAGGTGGCACTGGTGGTCGGCTTTGGCGGTTATCCGAGCTTTGCGCCAGCTTTGGCGGGCAAGTCATTGCGGTTGCCGTTGCTGCTGCATGAGCAGGCGACGCGGTTGAGTCTTGCCAACCGGCAGCTACTGCGTTTTGCCGATGGTGTAGCCAGTTCATTTGCACAAATGGCAGGCGCGGAAGGTTTCGATCCGGCGCGCATCACGGTGACCGGCAACCCGGTGCGGCGTACGATCCTGGATGCGCGTTCCCCCTATCCAATCTTCGACGCGCAGTCGCCGCTACAACTGCTGGTAGTCGGCGGCAGCCAGAGCGCGCGCGTATTCGGCCAAGTGGTGCCGCCAGCGCTGCGACTGCTGCCGGAATCATTGCGCCGACGCTTGCATTTGTCGTTGCAATACAAGGGTGACGATGCTGTGGCGATTGCCAGCAAACTTGGCGCAGTTGGCATCGTCGCCGATATTCGCCCGTTCTTCGATGATATCGGCGCCCGCCTGCGCGCAGCACATCTGGTGATCGCCCGAGCCGGCGCTAGCACCGCCGCTGATCTGCTCAACGTCGGTCGGCCGGCGATCTTCGTACCGATTCCGCATGGCGGCTCGCGCGCTGAGCAACTGCGCAATGCACAGACCCTGGCCGATGCCGGCGCGGGCTGGTATCTGCCCGAATCCGAATTGACGCGAGAGTCGCTTGCGGCGCATTTGCAAAGCTTATTCGCAGCGCCGGATGAACTGGCGCGTGCAGCGCAAGCGGCCGCCGCGCTGGGCCGTGCCGATGCGGCGCAACGCCTGGCTGATCTGGTGCAATCGCGTTTGCCATAATCGCATCCGACGGCTGTGCGCCGGACGCTGGCTTCACCCATGCCTGCAACGTACCAACTGCGTTACAGAGTGCGCAGATAATCCTCGAAGCGCTTGCCGCGCTCATGTACGAACGTGGCGCCGTTGTTGTGCACGGATAGGATTCGATCGACGCGGAAGTTGCGAAAGTCGGCGCGCGTGTGGCACCAGGTGGTGAGCAGCCAGACCGAATCGAACAAGGTCAATCCGAGCGGTCGTACCACCCGCTGGCTGTCTCGTCGCGCCTGATCACGATAGGCCAGTTCTAGCAGCAGGCGCTGCCGGATCGCGCTACGCAGCATCGGCAGATGACGATTGCTGCGCTCGCGTTCCTGGCTGGCTTGGGTGACAGCGCGCAATGGCAGTCGCTGATAGACCGCTGCCTTCGCGGGATTCATTGACGCGCCGAGCTTGCCGGACACCCGGTGCGCGGCCGCGCCCAGCGCAACATCGCCGCGCGCAGCGATCAAGCGCATTCCGAGCATGATCGCGTCCATCTCATCTGGGTCAAAATGCAGCGGTGGCAGGAAATAACCGCGTTCGAGCTGATAGCCAAGACCTGCTGCGCCGCGCAGCGGAGCCCCCATCGCCTGCAGCGTCGCGATATCGCGGTAAATCGTCCGCGTCGACACATCGAAGGCATCGGCCAAGGCATCAGCCGACACCGGCCGTGACCGTCCGCGCAGATGGTCAAGTAGGGCGAAGAGGCGCAAGGATCGCATGATGGCGGGCGCGGGATCTTATTCGCTGCTGACGGAATTTGTCAGTAGGGGCTCGTATGGTACCGGCGCAGCACACATAGCAACGAGCCTATCGGGAGATCACTGATGTTAGAAAACCATCAACCGTCCACTATCGACACGACCCCCTCGAACCGAACGCCTGCGCCGGGATTCGGAATGGAGTTGGGGCGTTTTCGTTTAAAGAGCGGGGTCGATGAGGCACAGATGCGCAGCGCATACGCACAGCTAGTCACGGGTCACGCGGCCGCGCAGCCGGGATGGCGCAGCCAGCATCTGGCGAAGTTGCAGGACGGATCGTTTGTTGATCTCCTGTTCGCGCAGAATCAAGCCAGCGCACAAGCCGTCTGCGCGAGCTGGGCGGGGATTGCACAATGCGATCGCTTTTTGGCATTGATCGAGCCGCAGTCCATCGAATTCGGAACACTGCTCTGAGCTGAGCCTGGCCAGCCGCAGGGCAGCCAAACGATCGCCGGGTAGCGCAGCGCGGATCACGCCCACGTTTTGCGCAAGCCGGACGCAGATTGGGCGCATACAGATCGGGCGAGTGTCAGCCGCCGCCGGGATGATAGGGTTCCTGAAACCCCATGTGGAGCGATGGATGAACGCTGGCAACGATACCGACGCGCTGATCATCGGCGGCGGCCACAACGGCCTGGTCTGTGCCGCTTATCTCGCCAGTGCCGGATTGAAGGTGCGGGTATTGGAGCGGCGTGGGATCGTCGGTGGCGCCGCGGTGACCGAAGAATTCCACCCCGGCTTTCGCAATTCCATCGCCAGTTACACCATCAGTTTGCTCAATCCCCAAGTGATCGCTGATCTGCGTCTGATTGCGCACGGCCTGCGTGTGGTCGAGCGGCCATACGCCAACTTTTTGCCATTGCCCGATGCGAATGCATTCCGACTCGGTGGCGAGGGCACCCAGGCCGAGGTGGCAAAGTGGAGCGCTCGCGATGCGGAGCGTCTACCGGCGTATTACGCGATGTTGAATCGCATCGTGGTGGTTTTGCGCGCGTTGATGCAGCGCACACCGCCGAATGTGTCCGATCGATTCGTGCTGGCCGACTGGCTGGCCTCGGTGGCGGTGGCGAAGCAGTTGAAAACCTTGGACATGCGCGCCCGCCGCGATCTGCTCGATCTGTTCACCAAATCCGCGGGCGAACTGCTCGATCACTGGTTTGAATCCGAGCCGTTGAAAGCGGTGCTCGGATGGGATTCGGTAGTGGGTAATTTTGCCAGTCCTTACACACCAGGCAGTGCTTACGTGCTGCTGCATCATGTGTTTGGCGAGATCAATGGCAAGGCCGGCGTATGGGGTCATGCCATCGGCGGCATGGGCGCGATCACCCAGGCAATGCGCGCCGAATGCGAAGCGCGTGGCGTGGTGATCGAAACCGAGGCAGAAGCCGCCAGTGTGGTGGTCAAGCGCGCTCAGGTCTGTGGTGTGGTACTCAAGGACGGCCGTGAACTGTCGGCCAAGAGCGTCGTTTCTAATGTCAATCCGAAGCTGCTGTACACGCGCCTGATTGCGCGCGAACATCTAGATGACGACACCGCGCAGCGGATCGAGCGCTATCGTTGTGGGTCGGGCACTTTCCGCATGAACGTGGCCTTGTCCGAACTGCCCGATTTCCGCGCTGCGCCCGGTACCCAGCTGCAGCCGCATCACCAAAGCGGCATCCTGATCGGGCCATCGCTGCAGTATTTCGAGCAGGCCTACTTCGATGCCAAATCCAAGGCACATAATCCGGGCTGGGCGCGCGCACCGATCGTGGAACTGGTGATCTCCTCGGCCCTGGACGACACCCTGGCGCCGCCGGGCCAGCATGTCGCCAGCCTGTTTTGCCAACACGTACATCCCGAGGTCGACGGCGGCTGGGACGCGCATCGCGACACCGTGGCAAGGTTGATGATCGACACAGTCGGTGCGTATGCGTCCAACTTTGCACGCAGTGTGCTGGGCTATGAAGCGCTGTCACCGCTGGATCTGGAGCGCCGCTTCGGCCTGATCGGCGGCGATATTTTCCATGGGGCGCTGAGCTTGGACCAGATGTTCAGCGCCCGCCCATTGCTCGGGCAGGGCAACTATCGCGGCGCGTTGCCTGGTCTGTATCTATGCGGCTCTGGCAGCCATCCTGGTGGCGGCGTAACCGGCTTGCCAGGACGTAACGCGGCGCGCGAAATCCTGCGTGATCTGCGGCGTCGACCCAGATAAGCGTTCGGGATTGCCCTACTGCGCGCGGATCAGCTTCATTGCTGGAATTTCTGCACCGAATAGTTTTATTTTGCAGCGCAGCGTGCATCTCAACTAACGATACTTTCACAATTCGGGCAGCTTCCGACGTGGGGGAGGGAGCGGGCCCGCAGCAACCTCGGTTGCTGCGGGTTTTTCGTATCAGGCACGCGTCCGGCGTGCGCTGACGCGTCGCGCCCAAGCCTTCGATCCGGATGGCCGTATGGGGCGACGTTATTCAAAGGGGAGCCATTCCGCATGTCGCGGAAGGCGGACACGCTGCACGTCTCCTACCCTGCGCGAATCGCTGATCCTTCCAACTGACGTTGGGCCTTACGAGAAAGGAAGTAGCAGATGCCAAGCGCGTTGCAACAGACCAGGACCGTTCGTTGCCCTTGCGGCGGCGTTGAACTCGAAACGACCGGCGCGCCATCTGCGCGCGAGCAGGTTGAAAAACCTAGACGCCAGAGCGCGCTGACATGATCCTGCTGACATGACCCCGCTGACATGGGTATGACGGTGAGAAAAGTCTTTCGGTTGATCAGTCTTTGTCCTGCTGACTAGCACTACTGCTCTACGGCTACTTCGTTGGCTGTGTCGTCACGCGGCGACCCTATTGGCGCAATTCCTCCAAGACCCGTGACAGGCCGATCGCGATCAAAGCCAGCCACGGCCAGCGCCAAAACCCCATGCCTCGCCAGGTCAATATCCAGGTGTTGCGCGGTGTAGGTGTTGGCGCGGTACGCGGCGCGGTGCCTGCGGGCGCCAATCTGGCGATGGAAGACCGCAAGCTGGCAAACGCGCGCAGGCCATAGAGATAGGCGCCGGTGAGCGAGAGCACGGTCAACAGCGCACCGAAAAAGAACCAGAGCAGTTTCACCGGCAAGCCTGCGAAATTGCCGAAGTGCAGCGGATCGGCCATTTCCGCAATGCGCTGGTGCAGAGTCAGGTCAGTGCCGGCGACACGTTGCAGTAACGCGCCACCGGACTGATAGCGCAAGGCGTTGGCGCGTTCGCGCACGAGGATGGCATCGGCCTGACCTTGCAGTGTGATCCGTTTCTTTTTGTGATCAAGGGCGATTGCGGTCACGCGCAGACCGGGCCAGTCGCGTCGCGCCTGGGCGATGGCTTGATCGACCGCGGCGCCATTGATTGCGCTGCGTGTACGCTGCGCGCTGGATACTGTTTTCCAGGGTGCAGGAGGCGCATCTGCGCCTAGGGATTCCACCAGATACCACAGGCCGGTCAGCCCGATCAGCAGCACAAACCAGAGGCTCCACACCCCGACCACTCGGTGTAGATCGCCCCAATAGCGGCGCGAGCGTTCACGACGCGGCCATGCCAAAAGCCCTCGCCACCATTTGCGATAAATCACCAGACTGGTCGCCACGCTGAGCAGTAGCGCGATCGCCAAAGACGATACCAATGGCACCCCGAGCTTCGTCGGCAGCATCAGATGTCGGTGGGTGTTGCGTAGAAAGCGATGAATATTGAACCAGGGGGTATCACCAGTGACACTGCCGCGATAAGGATCTACCCAAATGAAGCGCGAGCCGCCTTGTGGCATTTTTGCGGTTATCTGACTCGCAAACAGCCTGCCCTCCTGTGCGGAGATGACTGAGATTTCCCAGTCAGGATAGGCGCTTTGCGCAGCGTCAAGTTGTCTGCCCCAACTGACCTGGTTAGCGGCGGCGCTGACCCGCATCGCTGGTTGCAACAACCAGTCGATCTCGTGCGCAAGCACCGCCAACGTGCCGGTCAGACAGATAAAGCCCATGAACACGCACAATTTCATTCCGATCCAGCTGTGCAGGTCGAAGCAGAGGCGGCGCACGGATGTCATCGGCGAAAAATCGAAGCGGGCGTAGGGAAATAAGCGGGGCGGTGGGATCGCTAACCCTGCTCTGCGGGTCCCTCGCTTTGGCTTGCTGCATTGCCATCCAAAGAGCACGGCGAAGCCGACGGTTTTTGCGACATCCTATAACCGATAGCGCATTTCCAGATAGAGCCGTCGCGGTTCTCCAGGGAAGTGGCCGTTCACCCGCGAGAATCCGCTGGCTGAGTACACCTTGTCGAACACGTTCTTGAGGTTGAGTTGCAAGTCCATGTGCTGGTTGATGCGCGTCTGCCAGCTCAGGTCGTACACGGTATAGGGCTTGACCATTTGGTCATCAAAACTGTAGCGGCGCCCCATGTACTCCACCCCGAAACCCAGTGCCGAATTCAGCGCTGCGATCTCGAACCGAGTCCACGCGCCGAACTTGGCGCGTGGCGCATTAACGAAGCGGCGGTCGTTGTCGCCGCCTGCGGTATTGCCGGCGGAACTGCCGCGTTTTACCACCGCGTCGTTGTAGCTGTAGGAAAGATTGAGCACCCACCATTCGGTAACATCCGCAAGCAGATCAAGTTCCACGCCTTCGCTGCGCACCAAACCGAATGCCGCAAAGTCGTTGACGCCGTCGTTGCCAGAATCCTCACCGGTACTTTCCAAAATATTGCTGCGCTCGATCCGATAGATCGCGGTATCGAAGTGAATGGCGCCGTCATTGAAGCGCGACTTGGTGCCGATCTCCCAGGTATTTCCACGCTGTGGTGCGAACGGCCCGCCCGCCAACGGCGAATAGCTGTTGATCGGCTGCGCGCGGAAGCTCGTGCCCTTGGTGGCGTAGAGATTGGTGCTCGGTATCACTGCATAGGTCGCGCCGACGCGCCAGGTGACGTCCTCGGCGTCCAGAGCGGTCTTAGTCATCCGGTTTTCGCGTTGGAAGCGTTCCCAACGCAGGCTGCCCAGCACATTCAGGCGTTCACCCATGCTGATCTGATCTTGCAGATACACGCCGAGATTCTCGACGCGATTGTCCATCGAGTGCCGATAGGGCTGTGCATCCAGGCCATAATCATCGTATCCGGTGCGTCCGTATTGCGGATCGAATAGATCCAATCCCGGTACTGGTCCGCCGTCCTCGACACCGTCGGCTGTGCGTTGTTCGAGATTAGAAAGTTGCCAGTAATATTCGCTCCCCAACAATAATCGGTGAGCAAGCGCGCCGGTATCAAAGCGCAATAGTGCATTGGCATTGGTCGACAACCCACGATTCCAACGCTTCTGGTCGCGAAATTCGCGATTCACCGTGCGCCCATCGTCGGCTAGTCCGCGCGGCTCGTGGTAGCGCTGGCGCTCATCGTTGCGGAACCAGCGCGCGGCAAAGTTAAGATCCAACGTATCGTTAGGCGACAGAGTCAGGCGTGAATACACCGCCTGCGCCTGGTGCTTGAGGAAATCGTCACGCTCTGCCGCATTCCAGCGGCGCGTGGTCAGGAACTGACCCTGCTTGTTCACCATTACCCCGCGCAGGCGATTGCCAGGCAGGTCTTGCGCGATATCGGTTAGTTGCAGCAACCACTCGCCAGTTTTGCCGATGTCGGTGGCGATCGCGGCTTCGCCGATGCGGGTATCGCGCGCGCTGTTGTAGCGGTAGCCGTGCTCGCCATCGACATGGCCACCCAAACGATAGCGCCAGCGTCTTTCGGCGTCGATTGGGCCAGAAGATTCCACAGATGTGGCGTAGAAATCATCGTTGCCCATGCGTAGTTTGGTCAGGTTTTGGCGCGCGTAGGTTGGCTGTTTGGAGGTGTAGTTGATCATTCCGCCGGGATCGGATTCACCATAGGTTGAACCGGCTGCGCCCTTGAGTACCTGTACCTCGTTGACAGTGAACAGACGCGGCACGGCGAAGCCTGCGTAAGGATCGCCGCGCAGGCCGTCGTAGAGCACCTCATCCTGACGAAAACCGCGCATGCTCACGCCCGAGTAGCTGAAAGCGCTGACGCCGCTGATGTTGCGGTACAGATCGGTGATCTCAACCGCGGCCTGATCTTCTATCAATTGCCTGGGCACCACCTGGACCGCTTGTGGAATCAGCTGCAGCGGGGTGTTCGTGCGGGTGGCCAGAGAACTGTCTTGGGTCTGATACAGCGACTGCACGCGGGCTTTGACGAGGATCGTGTCGAGAGTGATGGCGTCGTCCGCGCTAACCGCGGTGGCGGATGGTGTGGTGGGAAGGCCTGTCCGCCGATGATGACTTGCCTGATCCGATGGCGGTTCGGTTGTGACCGTGTTGACCGCTGAGGCCGGCTGCGCTGAGGTGTCTTGAGCCCAGGTGGGCGCTGCTGCCAGACACCACAACATGGCGTGCAACAGCAGCGCACAAGTCAGTAAAGGGCGAGACATGGTGAACTGAGCTGCTGAGTCAGGCAGCGACTTTAATGAAAATCGTTCTCATCAACAATAGCGATCGACGATGCGACAATCGCGCGATGGATCTCAAGACGGATCAGAACAAGCCAGATTTAAACAAGCCGGACTTAAACCAGTCGGATTTAAACAAACCGGATTTAAACAAGCCGGATCTGAAGAACTCGGATCTGAACAAGTCGGAGCCAAAGAAATCGGATCTGGAGCCCACCGCCGCCGTGGGTGCCGTCATCGAGCGCGCGCTAGAACGTCTACGGACCGCCGGTGTAGTGGTGCAGGAATCGGCATTGGCCTCGATGCAGACATTGGCGATGGTCAGTGATTTCGCGATCGATACGCTGATACGCCAGCCCGATTTACTGGCCCGCCTGTGCGCTGACTCGACGGCGGCCCTGCCGGTTCCGGTGCTCGATCCGGCGCTGCGTCAGGACTGGCCAGCCATGCTGCGCCGTTATCGCAGTGCCGAGTCCACTCGTCTGATCTGGCGTGATGTGATCGAAGGCGCCGATGTGGACGAGATTCTTGCCGGCAGTACCCGTCTGGCCGAGTGTTGCCTGCGGATCGGCCTGGAGGCGTTGGAAGCCGAATTCGTGCAGCGTCATGGCGAGCTGCGCAATCCGGACGGTGCACCGCAACGGTTGGTAGTGTTCGGCCTGGGCAAGCTCGGCGGCGGCGAATTGAATTTCTCCTCCGATGTCGACCTGGTCTATGGCTACGCAGAGGAGGGCGAGTCAACCGGACCGCGCATCGTGTCGGCGCAGGATTATTTCGCGCGTCTTGGGCAGCAGTTGGCAAAGCTGCTCGACGAGGTTACCGGCGACGGTTTCTGCCATAGGGTCGATTTGCGTTTGCGCCCTTTCGGCAACGCCGGACGCGTCGCGCTGTCGTTCGCGGCGATGGAGCAGTACTTCCAACGCGAGGGCCGTGACTGGGAGCGCTATGCCTGGCAAAAGGCGCGGCCGGTGGCGGGAGACTGCGCTGCCGGCGATCGTTTGCTGGCGACTTTGCGTCCGTTCGTGTACCGGCGCTATCTGGACTACGGTGCGCTCGACGGATTGCGTGCGATGAAGACAGCGATCGCCGCGGAAGTGGCGCGCAAGGAGTTGGCCGATGACATCAAACGTGGGCCTGGCGGGATTCGCGAAATCGAGTTTCTGGCCCAAGCGCTGCAACTGATCCGTGGCGGACGCGAACCGATCTTGCAGGAGCGAAGACTGGTTCCGGCCCTGCAGGCACTGGTGGCGGTGCGGCAGATCGACTCTCCGACCGGGACGGCGTTGATCAATGCCTATCGATTCCTGCGCCAGTTGGAGAATCGCTTGCAGATGCTGCGTGATGCCCAAACCCATCGCCTACCCGATACTGCATCGGACCGACTGCGGATCGCGCAGGGCCTGGGGTTCGCCGAATGGGATGAATTGCGCACAGAGCTCGATAGCCATCGTCAACGGGTTGCGACCGAGTTCCAAGCGCTGCTGACCCCACGTAGGCGCCAACGAGAGCCGATCGCGCTCGCGGCTTACTGGCGTGGGCTGGGTGTAGACAGCGATGCGACTGTTTTGGCGGATGCGGGCTATGTCGATGCCGCCGGGTTACACGTGCTGCTGGGTGATTTCGCGGGCATGCCGGGTGTGCGCGGTTTGTCCGATGCCAGCCGCGCACGCCTGGACCGGGTCATGCCGGCGCTGCTGCAGACAGCAGCCGGCAGCGTGCAACCGGACGCCGCATTGCGTCGGGTGATCGCGCTGTTGCACAACATCCTGCGCCGCGGCAGTTATCTGGCCTTGCTCGACGAGCAGCCGGCCGCCCTGGCGCGGCTGGTCGATGCGCTCGCGCGTAGTGCATTGCTGGCCGAGCGCATTGCGGCGCACCCCTTACTGTTGGACGAACTGCTCGATGCGCGCCAATCTGGGCCGATGCCCGGCCGCGAGGAACTGCGTGCCGAATGCGAGCAGGCGGTCTTGGGGTTGGATGATGACGTAGAAGCCAGCTTGCGCGCACTGAACGAACGTCGTCAGGCACTGAGTTTCCGGATCGGATTGGCCACGCTGGACTGCCGCCAGCATGCCGCAGAAAGCGCACGCCAACTAGCCTGGCTGGCCGATGCAGTGGTCGGCATCGTGCTGCGGTTGGCGCAAGGGGAAATCACGCGTCAGCATGGAAGCATCCCTGGCGCGCGCTTCGCGATACTTGGTTACGGCAGTCTCGGAGGTGAGGAACTTGGCTTCGGTTCCGATTTGGATTTGGTCTTCTTATATTCGGTGGGGACCGCATCGGTTGATTCCGAGCCGGCGTCAGGACAGGGGCCGGACACCGCCAGCGCAGCTGCGGTCTCGGATGGCGCGCGGCCGTTGGACGCCCAGCATTGGTTCGCGCGACTGGCTCAGAAGATCGTGGCCTTGCTCGGCAGTGAAACCGGGGCTGGACGTTTGTACCAGGTCGATGTGCGGTTGCGTCCGGACGGCGCCAGCGGACTGTTGGTGTCATCGCTTACCAGTTACGCCGACTATCAGCGCGAGCGCGCATGGACGTGGGAGCATCAAGCACTGATCCGTGCGCGGTGCGTGGCCGGCGACTCCAGTCTGTGCGCAGACTTCGAGCACGTACGCGGCGCGGTGCTCGCGCGCTCGCGCGATCAAACCCAACTGCGCGTCGATGTGGCCGACATGCGTCGGCGCATGCGCACCGAACTCGATCGCTCCGACGCAACCACGCTGGACCTCAAGCAAGGCGCAGGCGGGCTGGTGGATTTGGAGTTCCTGCTACAAGGTTTGGTCATGAGCGCGGCTGCGCGATGCCCAAATTTGTTGCGCCCGCGCGCGACTCCGATGTTGCTGGATCAGGTGAAACAAGCCGGTTTGCTCGATGCATCGACCGTTGATGCGCTGCGCAGTGCCCATGCTGTCCTAGTCGATGCAGGCCTGCGCTGCACCCTGGACCGGCGCGGACGATTGACCGCGCGCACTCCCGTCATCGTGGCAGCCGGCGCCGCGATCGCTGCTGCGGTGCGAACACAGCAGTTCGATTTCGATGCGCAAACAAACGTCGCTGACCAATGATCGTGCGGATATTGGAATCTAGAACCTATCCCACTCCAGAAATACATTGCAGCGCTGAATTTTCAACTCGTCATTCCCGCGAACGCGAGCAGTGCATTTTAACGGCGGGCCATTTAACAGCAGGCTTTTTTACAGCGGGCTTTTCAACAGCGCGCAGCGCTGGTCATCCATCGGCTTTGATTTTCAACGACTCAACATTCCTTGAAACCGCGCACGCGCGAGACAGGTTTTAACCGCGCCCAGTGCTTGGGTACCCAGCCAGTGGTCAGACGCCTGTCACGCGTTTGCTGCATGCGCACTCCTGTCGCCATACTTAGCATCGCGTCAACGAACGCGGTGTCATTGGAGAATGATCGTCATGCTCACACATCGGCTGGTTCTAGCGCCTTCGAACGCCCGTGTCGGATGGAATCTCGCTTTGCTCGCGGGCATTGCGCTGGTCGCGCTGCTGGCGGCATGCGCACCGACATTAACGCCAGCGCGCACGCCGGTTGCCGAATCCGCACCGGTGTCCAAACCGGCCAATCAGACCGGGACAATCGCATTTGTCGGCGCCAATGTGCTGCCGATGGATCGCGAACACGTGCTCGAACGCCATACCGTGGTGGTACGGGATGGGCGGATTATCGAGATTGCACCAGAGGCAACGGCGCGTATTCCCGACGACGCGCAGCGGATCCAGGCGCAAGGGCGGTATCTGCTGCCCGGATTAACGGAAATGCATGGTCATGTGCCCGATCCGGATCAGGCGCGGTATCTGGATGAGGTGCTGTTCCTGTATGTGTCCAATGGCGTCACCACCGTGCGCAATATGTCCGGCCATGATGGCCATATCCAATTGCGCGAGCGCCTGGCACGTGGCGACGTGCTGGGGCCTACCCTGATAACCGCGAGCCCCTGGCTGGGCGGTGATCGTGCTGCCACGCCCGCAGCCGCCGAAAGTCTGGTGCGTCGCTACCAGGCGGCGGGTTTTGACCTGCTGAAAGTCGGTGAGATGTCTAGGGAAGCCTATGCGCAGATGGTCGGAACTGCGCAGGCGCTGAACCTGCCATTTGCCGGACACGTGCCGCAGGCGGTCGGGCTGGTCGGTGCGCTGGACGCGCGGCAGACATCGATCGATCATTTCGATCGCTACGCCGAATTTCTGGCGGCAGACGCTGCGGCCGCGCGCGATCCCGGTTTCTTCGGTAGCGGCATCATCGATCATGTCGATCGCGCGCGCCTGGACGAAGCGATCAAGCGCACGATTGCCGCAGGCACTTGGAATGTGCCGACTTTGAGTTTGGTCGAGCATCTGGCCTCGCCAGAAGCGCCAGAGGCGATGGCGCGCTGGCCGGAGATGCGTTACCTGCCCGCCAGCGTGGTGGAAGGCTGGGTGAAAGCCAAACGCGACTTCCAGGCGCGTGCCGATTTCCAGCCGGCGGCAACACGACAATTGGTGGCGCTGCGACATGAACTGCTGCAACGTCTGCATCAAGCCGGCGCGCCTATCGCGCTCGGATCCGATGCACCGCAATTTTTCAATGTGCCTGGTTTTTCGATCCACCACGAAATGCGCATGATGGTTACTGCCGGCCTGAGTCCTTATCAGGTACTAGCCAGCGGAACCCGCGAACCTGCGCGCTATTTCGCGACCCCCGACGCGTTCGGGACGATCGCGCTAGGCCGGCGCGCGGATCTGCTGCTGCTTGAGGCCAACCCGCTGCAGGATATTGCCAACGTGCAGCGCCGCGCAGGGGTGATGGTGGCAGGACGTTGGCTGCCGGAACACGAGATCCAGCGCAGATTGACCGAAATTGAAACCCGTCGGCGCAGCGCGCGTGAGATCGATTGATTATCCGGTCGTGGCATTGGATTGCGCATCGCGCACGTGCAACTGCAGGCGTTGTGCGATTTGCGCGGCGACGCGCTGGGTTTCGCGCAGCGGTTGCGCTGCAGCGGTGATCGCAACCACTGCGGCCGGATCACGTAAAACTGCGATGCGTCCGCGTTCGTGC